>ENA-OBLH01000181-OBLH01000181.1-metagenomes-genome-assembly--contig:-NODE-181-length-22771-cov-4.87819_pt1 | contig 22771 bp, 28 predicted proteins | sample MGYA00153382_OBLH01 | MGnify analysis MGYA00153382
CCGCTGCACGTTCTTGCTCGCTGTAGAAATTTTGGTAGTAGCCACTGACATTGGTAGCCAGCGCCTCCAGTCCGCCAGAGACATTAAGCAGGGTTGTTTGCACCACGCCATTGAGCTTCTCAAAACCAACAACAGAATCTTTCCACCCCTCAAACGCTGCATCAATCAACGCGATCTGCTGCATTGCACCCGACAAGCCATCGAGCGTGATGGCACTGCCCAGCGAGTCCAGCACCTGGTGCATCCAGCCAGGAATGTCTGCAGATTTGAGCTCAGCGACCATTGCCGCCGACATCTTGCCCGAGAGCACCGCAAACGCTTTCTCGCCATCAGGGTCCAGCGCCTTGCCGCTGTTCCAGTTGGCCAGCACCTTGCCCGTCAGCTCATCAAACAACTGAAAAGCAGCCCAGCTGTAGCGATCATCCAGATTGGGCTCGTCGGCGAATGCGGCCGTGGCGCCCAACTTCTTATCGCCGGTGTACTTGCCCAGGGAGTTGTAAGCCCCAGTGATGGACATAACCAGCGACTGCACAGCAGTATCGAGCGTCGCATTGGAGCGGCGTTCAACTGCCTTCTTGAAATCCTTGTTCAAGCCCAGCGCGGACGAAACTTGGTAGTCGTTCAAACCCGCTGTGGAGTACGCACCACCCAGCCGGGCAGATTCAGGACGGCTGCTGCCAAATACCCCATCCAAAAGCCCTCCCAAGGTAGAGCCGATCATTGCGCCGATGGGGCCACCAAAGTACGTGCCAATCGCAGCACCTGCAGCTGAGCCGAACTTACCCTGACTCAAGTTGTAAATGGCAGAGCCGTAGCCAAAGACGTTGCCGGCAACATTGATGGCGTTAGAAAAACCAGCGATGGTGTTGCCAAAATCTACGACGCTGGTACCAAAAGCCTCGAAGCCTTTGCTAAACAGCGTGCCGCCAAGCTGCTGGATATTGCCCGCAAGACCGACGCCGAAGTTGGTCAGCATGGGAGATGTGAGCGCACTGTAGGCATTGCTTGCCATGTTGAGCAGGCCACCAGCAGCACTGCTGCCCCCTGCTGCTACACCCGACGCCCCGGCCACACCAGCCCCCATAATGCCGCCGACCACGGTTTGCACCACAGGCTGCAGAACCAGGGTGCTGAACAGGCGTTTGAGGTATGTGGCCGCATCTTTGCCGCCCGACATGATGTAGTCGGCCAGCGTATCGCCAATGGTCTGACTGACCTTCTCCCACTCACGCGCAGCATCTTTCGCGGCTTTGGAGTTGGCTTCACGAACGCCCTTTTGCCCCATCAATTCGATGAGCTCACGGCGCGCCCTCATTTCACGCTCTAGAAAATCTAGTGTTGCAGGCGCCTCACCATTTGCCAGGGCCTGCATGTAGGCATCTTCTGCACGGGCCGCTGCCAGCCTGCTGAGCGCCTCAGCCTGGGTAATATTGCTGGCAGTGGCAAGCGCAGCAGCCTCTTCCTCATCGCGTGCTGCACGCACTGTCTGCTGCAGAGTTTCAAGCGACCGCTCACGTGCAGACTTCAAGCGGTCATAGGCTTTGGCCCCCTCTTCTTGCGACTTGATCAGTTCACGTTGAGTAATGGCCTGAGTTTCTTCAGCTTCAAGCACACGCAATCGAGCCTCCATCTGCTCGCGCTGCACGGCGGTGTACTGGCGACCTTTTGTGGTTAGCTCTTCCTGGTATTTAGCTCGGAGCTTTTCAACTTCAGTGAGCTTTTCACCTGTGGTGGCTTCCGCCTGCATGGCCACAATCTTTTGATTGATGGCCGAGAGAAGCGACTGATAAGAGGTCTGTGCTGCCTTGGCTGCTGAACCGCCTTTACTCAAACTTTTGTTGTGCTCTTCAGTGACAAAAGCCAAAACCTTCTTGATATCTGCCTCAGACTTCCCCGCTTCTTCAGCCTCTTTGCGGGCGACTGTCAATTTCTGCTGGAGCGAAACCTCGTTCTCAAGAGCTTTGCTGTATTTATTGTCAAAAGCGGTCAAAGCCTGCATCTGTTTAGCAGATTCAGACTGAACAGCGGCACTCAATCGCTCTGCATCAATTTGCCCAAGTAAAGCAGCCTTGCGATCATTCAATGCGCGAATGGACTCCTGTACTTGCTTCATATATGCAGGAGTTGCGCGCCCGGTCGCAGCACCGCCACCAGTTTCACCCCACCCTTGATTCGCCAAAGCGACATCAAGCTCTTTCTGAACGCTAGTTAATTGATCCTCTAAAGTAGCGGGACGCCCAACATTGAGCATCGCATCCCAACCGCCTTTTGCGGCACTGGCAATAGCATTCCAGCCGCGTTCCAAATAACCCAGGCTTTCTTCGATCTGTTTGGCACGGTCGCGCATGGTGCTTTCCAATGCATCCATGGCCACACGGCTTGCATCAGCCTTATTACCTTGCTCAGAAAGCGCTTTGACCTGCTCATACACACTGGCAGTCAGAAAGTTGGTGCCTTCATTGAGCTTGATGACTGCAGCCAGCGGGTCTTTTTGCAGATCTGAAAACTGTTTGGCTGTGGTGGACACAGCTTGGTTTGTCGCCTTTTCCCAGATCACTGCAGACTCGGTGTAACGGCGTAGCTCATCACCACCGCGAACGCCTGCATTCACGAATTCAGCCAAACCAGCCGCAGCCTCACGCTGCGTGCCGACCACTCCATCAATTGCCCGCGCATACTCACGCAACTGGCTGGTCGTGACGCCCGAAGCATTGCCTGTGGTCACCATTCCGCGTACCCAGGCATCTTGTTCTTTACTGCCCTGGTAATAAGCTACGCCTACCGCTGCAACACCAGCGCCCAGAACAGTCATCGGAGTAATTAGGCTGGTGACATAGCCAAGCATCGCTTTGGCCGCAGCACTGGCACCACCAAAGGAGCCGGCAATTTGCGAGCCCTGCTGCAAGAACACAGTCAACGGCTGCTGTCCTGCCTGCAAGCTGACCACAATGTCCTGAAACTGCAGAGGCAGTTGCTGGGTTGCCATGCGCAACTGCCCCGCAGACAGGGCCGCCTTATCCATTCCCTGACCCAGCACGCCAAGTTTGCCGCCAGCATTACCCAGCGCATTGACATCATTGCCAACCTGCTTGAGGCCTTGCGAGACTTCACGCTGGCCGTCCAGCGTCATCTTGATCCCAATAATGCTCACCCCTGGCCTCCCGTCAAATTCCAGCTATGGCTTGGAGCTTTGCAAATCTGCATATGCTTCGAGTGCAGCGTTTTGGCAGTCAAGCAAAAGCCGCCAAAGCTCTTTGCGGTGGTCGCCATGCTCATACCCCAACTCGTCCAGGTGCGCACGCACACAAGCCAAACTGAGGCCTGTCTTGCCGCCCATGCCACTGCTGTGCCACTGGCCATGCAATTGCCAAAATAGGTTCCATGCTTCTTCACACTCTGGCCAGAGATAGATCTCTTCAGGGCCCTGTGCTTCGTCAACCCGTTCTTGAACTTGCGCAAGCTTGCCCAGCACCATGCCCAGCGGAGAGCTTGGATCTGGTGCGGACTGTTTGGCTGCTTGGTGCTGTGCATGTCTATCAGTGATCCAGCGATGGACGGCCTGTTTTAGTTTTTTGCTTTGACGCCTGATTCAGTGACGTACGCCACATACGCCAGTTGTGCTACGCCTGGAATACGGAACAGCTGCTCCAACGCGTCCTTGCTGTAAGGCACAGGCTTGCCCTGGTCGTCTTGCACATCGCCCCAGTCTTTGGTGATCTGAGCAAAGCCTTCAGACAGCTTCTCGCCTTCCTTGAAAATCTCTTTCCACTCTTCAGCCGTACGGCGTTCGCACGTCAGCGTGAAGTGCACAGGCTGTTTGTTGCCCTTGTCGTCATTGAGCTCACCCTTGACTGGAAACTTCACCAACGCCGAGAGAGTGATCTTGATTGCCATGTTGCGCCCCGATATAAAGAAAGCGCCCGAATAAAAATAAGGTGCACGGCTGGCCCGCTCGGGCAACACAGGCCCGCTGAGCAAACGCCCAGCGTGCCGTGCACACAACCGGTTTAGCTGGCGTAGGTGGTTGGCAAGTTCTGCGCGTCGATGGTTACGGTGGTGGTCACCGCTTGCTGCGCCTGGCCAGTTGGTACGCCTGCAGCGCCGACGTAGCCCATAAACAAGACCTTGGCACCAGTGCCAAAGCGCAGACGGAACGCACGCACCGTCTTGGCCTTAAAGGCTTTGTTGCATTCAACAAAGCCCGGATCGGTCAGGTCAAAGAAGTTGGTCATGCTCACCTGCATGGCAGAGGCAACCGTGGGGGCCTGCTTTTTGACCGCATCGTGGATCGTGGTCAGATCGGCTTTTTCGTACTCGCCACCCGATACGTTGATGTTTTGCACGCTGCTGAACGACGCACCGAAGGTGATGATCTGGTAGCTGCCGTTAATGAACGTGTCGTAAGTGGTCGTGTCTTCACTCTCCAGCTCAAACGTTTTAGCCGTGGTGTTGACATTGGCAATGCGGAAAATACGCTCATTGACCTGGTGCATGCCTTGCGACTGCAGCGAGATGTAGTCACCATTGGCAGGATGGATCGTGCCAGCGTAAGTTGCCACTCCAGGTGTAGCCTTTGAGATGGCAGTAATAGAAACAACTGCCGACAGAGCAGTTTGCACGTCCACACCTACGTTGGACCAAAAGAGACGTTGTTGAACAGCCATGTTGCTCTCCAAATATCAAACAAGGAATGCAGCAGCGGTGAACTGCTGCACGATGAAGGTCACCGTGGCACAGGCGGTTTTTTCGCCGTCCACGTCAAATTCCCATTGCACCCCTGCGGGCGCAATGTCAGCCACGACCTGCCCCAAGGTGCGGTCTGCCGTAATGGCCTCGCCCACCTCCAGCAGCAGCAGATCAAGTGCGTCTTCCACCTCCACGCCAACACGGGTGCGTGCATAGCACTCCACAGCCAGCACCAGTTGCCACTGATTGCTGGCACCCATGCCGGCGGGTGTTTGCCCCTCGGCCTGGCTGGAGCGAACTACGACGGCAGTAGCCATGTCTTTGGGCACTACACGGGCGCGATTGCGAAAGACGTTGGGGCTGACATCAGCAGCCAGAAGCTGTTGCTGCACAGCCTTGACCGCCTTTGCAAACGCCGTAGAGCGAACTGGTGTGGATTCAGGCATGCAGCACCTCCAAGATCAGTAAAGTGCAGCCGGTGCCATCTGGCTGTGCGTCCTCTACAGTGAAGTGCTGACCCGCCACCTCCACCTGCACGCCACGCACAGCAGCGGGTACCTGAATGCTGGGCAGCAGCAATGTGGGCTTGGTGGTGCCCATGCCCAGCTCGCCCACATCACTCGCTGCATATGCATCGTCAAAGATGCCGTAGACAGGTTCTTGCACCCCTGCGAACAACGCTTTTTGGGCGAAGTGCAAGGGGTTGAAGAAGGGTGCTGTGTTGAGCTGCAGCATGGTGGGCTTGCTGTGGCTTAGGCAGTCAGGATGTCTGCAAAGGTGGCGAAGGATTCGGTGTTGCGCACCGCAATGTCCACGTCCTGAAGGGCGATCACACGCACCGCACCGCTGGTGCCCAGAGTGACGGTGTCCACCGTCAGATCCAGCGAGCCCCACATACCAATCACCAGATCAGCCCAGTTGCCGTAAATGGCTGCCGAACAGTTGTTGGCAGATCCCTTGACCAAATTGCCGGGCATGGCATTGGTGACTGCACAGCGGTAGCCGTTCAACGGTGTGTCGCCGTTTTCCCAGACAAAGCCGTTTTGGCCACTGACCTTGCTGGTGGTTTTGAGCTTGCCGCGAACTGCGGCATTGGTCAGGTAGCCCAAAGTGCCCACATCGGCATTGGCCACACTGACCGCAGTCTCCAAACCGACAATGTGCGCCCATGTGGGTGCAGCACCATTAGTGCCACCGACCACGGTTGGCGTTGCCACATGGCCGCCCAGAATGCCCTTGGGGCGGTCTGCGCCGTGCACCAGTGCCGCCTGCTGGATAGCAAGGCCCAGCACAGTTGCCAGATCGCTTTGCACCATGTTTTCCACATCAATGGAAGACTGCAGGAGCAGCTTGCGGCTGATATCGGTGAATGCGCCCACGGTCTTGGGCGTCATCAGCACCTGCCCAATGGTTTGACCAGATTGCGTGGGCGAGCCATCTTCAGCCACCCAGTACGCCGTGGCAGCACCGGTTTGCTTGGGAATGGCAATGTCACCAACCAACCCTGTCAGCGACACTGCACCCATGCTGTGCAGCACCATGGCATTGCGCAGCATGTCAATGAAACTACCGGACAACAGCTCAGTTGCCACCAAGTTGCCACCCTTGTTGGCGGTGCCTTTTACCAGATCGGAAGCACGCAGCACGTCATGCGGCAGCATCAGGCCACGCGCTTCTTTGCCCATTTTTTGGGCTGCTGCTGCAGAGGCCTCGAACTCAAATGCAGCTGCACGGCGGGCATTTGCATTGTCTGGGTTGGCCATGGCATGCAAGGCGCGCACCACAGAGAAGCGGCGCACTTCTTTATCGGTCATGCCAAGGTCAGCCGTTGGCTTGGGCTGGCTGGACAGATGGCGAATCAGCTCACCTTGGAACTGATCCACTGTGAGGCCACGCTGAATGGCGTCATTGGCCAGCTCGATACCGCCTTTCACAGACTTGCCCAGAGCGGCGATTTCTGCGGCGTGGTTGCGCTGCGCAGGCTGAGCGGGGGATGCTGGGGCTGCGGCAACAGCAGGAGCTTCGGTAGTCATGGTGCGGTTTTCCTTTTCAGGGGTGATGTCTTGGGATGGAGCTGGATTGGTGGTTGCAGCAGGTGCCGCAGCAGGTGCAGACATGGAGCGTCCAACGCCCACGGATGCATCGGCTGGCACGCTTTCCAGAGAGATTTCGTAAGGCTCCCAGTCGGTGATGCGATAGGTTTCCTGCCCATCACGCTCTTCGACCAGCAAAGCACGGTGAATGAGGTAGCCCACAGAGACGTTGCGGCGGATTCCGTCTTTCACGTCTTGCCAGACCTCTTCTGCACGAACGCTTTTTCCAAAGCGCACCACAGCACGAACCACCCGGTCCGTGCCGATCTCGACAGATTCAACGACACCCACCACATCGCGGGTGTTGTGGTCGCACAGCAGGTTGGCGCCAGAGTCCAAGCGCTGGCGCCGCATTGCACCGGCAGTGCAGTCCAGAATTTCCACGCCCCACCAGCGCTCTACCGGCGTTTCGCTGGCAAAGGCCAATGTGGCCGTGCGCGCCTCTTCGTTGATGGCGCCGCGCTCAAATTGCAAGCTGCGCTGTGCTTTGCCGTCTTGCAAATGGCGCAACAGCCCGGCGGGCACTGCGCTTTGCGCGGCTGGTGGTGTTGCGGTGGTTTGTGTCATGTACCGCATTGCACGGCACAAGAAGTGCAATCTCTAAGGGGTAGGATTGCACTCCACATCAACATTTCAAGTTAAAAATACAAATGAGCCTCGCGAACACATTTCAATCTTTTCTTAACAGTGGCGGCGATCCCGACATAGACGCGCAGCTTCGACAAGCAATTGATACCTGTTCCAACATCAATGAACTGAACGAGTTATTGGAGCTTCTTCTCGAAACCGGTTGTAATGAAGACCACCCAGTTGTTCAGCTAGTCCGCAGACGTTTGGCCAGGCTAAAACTTCTAACCGTTGAATCAGTACTCGATCGCATTGATGCCATTGAGAAAAAAGCTCGGGCTGATGATGTCGCAAGCAAACCAGATGACGGTCTCGGTGGCCCCAGATAGCAAAAAATCCGCCCCAGCCTGCACCAGGGCGGTGAAGGGTTGGCGGTTCCCGGCGCCAACCTGGAGACAACTGGTGACTACGACGGCGCTGGTGCAGCTGCTGTTCCTTTGGCGGCGCCCGGGGTGGCGTCATACGCAGGCAGCGGCACACCCAAGGTCTCTGCCTGTTTGCGGGCCTGGCTAATAGCCTCAAGCACGCTGTCAAAGTCGTAGCCCATGGCGGCGCACAAATCTTGCGGACTCATGAGGCCTGCGCGCACCTGCATGATGCTGGACTCGGTATCGCTCTTGGGATCGACCCATTGCCAGCGGCGGGGCATCCACTCATGGGTGCGGAATTTTTCTATTTTGCTAGCTGGTAGTGGCGATCCATTAGGCCCGCGAATGGCACCAGAGAGCAGTGCCATAAGTAGCCAGTTCTGAAAAACACGTTCCATGAAGATGTGGATAAACCATTCTTGGTCTTCCATCCATCGGTCGCGCTCTTCAATGGTGCCGCTGCGAATGCTGGAGAAGCTCACTCCTTCCAGATCATTGGCCAGGCTGTTGTAGGCCACACGCCAGCCGCTGGCTACACGCTGCAACGCAGTTTTGACGAAGGGGCCAAAGCTTGTTTCGGGGTACTTACTGGTAGACGGCTTAACTTCATAACCGGCAGGAAGGGTGTCGTATTGACCGGGTTGGACGTACATGATCTGCTCAACATCCTTGCTGCCCCCTGTGATTCCAGTCTCCGCCCCTCCCTCATCTCGACCGCCATCGGTCCAGCCTGGCGGAGGCTCACCTGTTGGGCTCTGAATCCAGCCGTAATGATTGGCTCCATGTTCTGCCGCCAAGATGGCTGAAAACATAAACCCGCCCAAGTGGTGCAAGCTGAGCATGCCGGGTGCCATCCACGGAATGCCACGCACTTGCTCGGCATGGTCCACCTTGAAGCCGTGAATTACCTCTTCAATGGCAACCCGTTCGCGCAGCCGATGGCGGCCCGTGTAGTCTTGGGGGTGGGCTGTCCAAATGTGCAAGGCCACGGGACGGCGGTAGTTATTGACCTCTACCCCCATGATGACGGTATTGCCCGTAGCCGGTTCAATGCCGTTGTACTGGGTGTCGATGCGATCCACATCAATGACCTGCAAGGCGTAATTGAACGGATTGCCTGCAGCCTCACCCATCACCTCACGCACCAGAAACTCGCCATCGCTGGGCATGGCACCCATCAGGCCAGCGCACAGGCCGCGCAAGTCTTGCTGGCGGGTAATGTCAGCCACCTTGCACCAACGAGTCCAAGCAGATTCGATGGCGACCTTAGCCATACGATCAGGCTTGCCCGGAGCATCTTGTACCGTCATTTGCAAGCGCACACCACTAGGCCCAATGATGTTGTTGGAGCACATGCCGCTGAACTTTTTGGCGTAGTCGTTGTTTTTGACCAAGTCACGACCACGTGCGCGCAACTTGTTAAGGTCTTGCCGCAACTCTTGGTTGATGGCTGAATTTGTGGCCAGCCAGTCAGCCTCGGTGCGGCTGAGACGTGCAGCTGTAAACCCACGCTGCCCCTTGCGAGGTGGTGCACTGCGCCGGCCCAAGCCAGGAATTAAATTGCGCCAGTTCATCGACGAAACCCCACAAGAATGCGGCCACCCGGTCCTTTGGCGCCACGGAGCACATCCTCGCGCGCGACCTCTTGCACCAGACGGTCATGGTGCTGCCACAGCTCGGGCAAGCTGTACTGTGTGAGGGTGCGCCCTCTAATGGAGTAACCAGAGACCGCAATGCTTTGCGGATTGGCCAAATACTCTTTGATAGCGTCTAAAGCACGTCTGGCGGGGCTGCGCGCATCAATGGGCTGAGAGAATGCAGGCAAGACATTGCACAAGCCTTCGCCCATGGTGTAAACGTCATCGTCCTTGCGCACGCGTGCACGCCATGAATAGGAGCCAGCAGGCCAGGCGGCGGACTCTGTGGCAATGATGTGCACCGTATAACCAAGGCCGTCTTCAGAAGCAGTGGCGGCAACCGTTTTTACACCCTGCGCACTGGCAAATTGGTATTCCAGCGCCCAATCTGGCGGAGCGTAGCCGCTGATGGATTTGTGCCAGCGCACTGTGTCGCCAGCAGTGATACGCGTGGGTTCGATGGTTGGAATGTCAGGCATGCCGACATTGCCACCTATTTCGAGTGAAATCTCTAAGGGGTTAGGTTTCACTCATCAAGCCACGCGGTGTGGCTTTCAGATCACCCTTCATGAGTGCATCTGACTGCTTTTTTATGTACAGATCAAGAGCGTGCGCAATCTCACCTTGCAGAAACTCAGCAACGCGGGACTCTCCACCAAGTGCATCCAACTTGTCTTTCGGCAAATTTACTTTGACTTGCATTTTCAACCTTTCACTATCTGAAAAAGCCTGCGCTTGGATAGCTCGTAACGTCGCTCAAGTAAATCAAAGCGCTCGCCATTCAAGTAATCGCGCTTAATTTGTTCATTTCGGGCTTTGCGCTGCTGCGCCATGCCCTTGGCAATCCACACCTCATCGCCACCAAAGACTTCACGCACCTGGTGCTCAACGGCTCCCAGCACTTCTGCACTGGTGCGCGGTAGCAGAGCTTTCCAGCAAGCCAGGGTGTAAGCCACCACATCATCGGACACGGGCACCGCAGCCAGCCGTGCTTGGGCCTCTGGCTTGATGGGGTCTTGGTCTGCGGCTTCAGTGGTAAAGGTGGTCATAGATTTCCTCATGGAGATTTACCAACCCATGCGCTGTGGCGTGGTGCGACGACGTTGGGCTGGTGCCGTTTGCTTTGCTGCTTGCGCAACTGGCTGTGCTGGGGTTTCTGCATGTGGCTCAAACACGCCATCAGAGGCTGGCTTGAGCTGTGCCAACAGCTGCTTTTCGCGGTTATCCCAGTCAATGCCGCGCATGCGGTGCAGGCGCAGCTCTGGGTGGTGGGCAGCGGCCAGGCTGTAGACAAAGGTGTCTAGCGGCTCATTGCGCGCACCGCGCTTTTTCTCGTAGCGGTTTTTGGCCGGGTTGTAGGTTTCGCTGGTCAGGCCCTGGTAATAGGTCGGCTCCAGCTCATGGCTAAAGTGGGTGGTGCGTTCATCAAATTCACGGTCAGCATCCACGCTCAGGCGGCCAAACAGCCAGTTTTTGGCGGCCACTGTGCCGACGTAGTACACCCGCACGCCCTTTTTATCGGTCACGCCTTTGTAGGTAACGTCCAGCAAACGGGGCTTGCCCAACACCGGCGCGTTATTGGGGATGGCGCCCTGAATGGCCATGGGGCGACGCACCAAGCCCTGGCGCACCCAGTGCTTGACATCGTCTGTGCGGTGACCGGCCATGTCCTGGGCGGTAGCCTCAACCCGCAGCACTACACCGTCTTGCCGCTGAATGGGCTTTTGTAGGTACTCGGTCAGCGCCGCAAAGGTGGCGGGATGCGCGGGGTCACCGGGTATGACGTGGTGATCCAGCACCCAAAATGCCATGCCACGGCCCCAGCCCACCAAGGTCACCTCCAGGCGGTCATCTTGCGTATCTCCACCCGCAGTGATGTACAGCACGCCCACCGGGGCCTCACGCAATGCGTACGGCTCTGCACGCTCTGCAATGGCGTTGTGGCGCACAGCGCGCATGCTGGCGTCTTCCCAGGTCTCGGCCAGTCGATCATTGGTGAAGGTTTTGAGCTTGGCGGGGTCACCCTGCGCATCCATCCACATGCGAGCCAGATCCAGCCAGGTGGGGCCAAGGCCAAACTGGTAGTACAGACAGTTGATGTGGTAGCTGCGCACCCCGGGCAGTGCATCAGGGTTGCCAGCCACCCATTCGCCCGCAGCAATCATGGCCGTTTTGTGGTGCTCTTCAATCAGGCACCCGCGCTCTTGACAGATGTATTTGACGGACTTCAGATCCGGCGTCCACATCAGCCCTGCCCACTGCAGGTGCTGCATGTGGCCGCAGTGCGGGCATGGCACGTGATAACGACGCTGATCGCCCTTCTCAAACTTTTCTTCAATACGGCTGCGGCCCTTGATTTGTGGGCTGCTGATGTACACGCGAATACTGGTGGCCGGAAATGCACTGGTGCGCCCATCGAGCATTTCCACCGGGTCATCACCGCCCTTGAGGTTGTTGGCAAACTCATCCACCTCATCGACCAGCAGTTTTTGTACGGTGGTGGACTTCAGGCGGGATGGGCTACCGGCGTGCTCCAGGTACAACTGCCCACCCACAAAATCCTTGAACGTCTTGGTGTTGCTGGCATCGCGGCTGTTAACGCTGCGCAGCGCATCGCGCACAGCTTTGCTTTCCTCAATCAGCGGGTTGAGCTTTTGGTTTACCCACTTATCCATGCTCACCTCACCGGGCAGGCACACCATGATGGGGCCAGGGGCCTCGGTCATGAAGTAGCCCAGCGCGTTGACCTCTACCTCGGTCTTGCCGAACTGGATGGGGAACATGAGCGAGACATCACGCACACCACTCTTGGTACTGCAGGCGTCCATAGGCTCGCGCAGTGGCGGGTTGCGGCTGGTGCGCCACTGGCCTGCAATGCTGCTGCCTTTGGTAGAGAGCACGCGGTTTTTGTCGGCCCAGTCGCTGACCAACTGGCGCTTGCGCGGGGCAACAGCACGTGCCATGGAGCGCAGGGCGCGGGCTGGAGATGCAAAGTCACACACCAAGCTCATTGCACGCCCTTTGTTTTGCGCTCTTCAATGTCTTGCGCCATTTTGTTGATGGCCGCTGCCATTTCAGCGCGGGCAATGTCCATTTGCTCCGCCAGGATGCGCATGACCTCTGTCTGATCAAGGCCGGCAAGCATGGGGCCCACGGTGGCGGGGACGGCATCGAGCACGTTGGCCACCTTGGCAGCTACATCGGCAAATGCACCAATGGCCTCGGCCGCATCCATCAAATCACCCGCTTCTTTGCGGTAGGCGTTCTCTTCACGCAGCGCTGCGTAGTGTTCTTTCTTGGCCTTTGAATCGTGAAATTGATAGCTACCAGCGCTTGTATTGGCTGAGCTGGATACGCCTTCTTCTGGTTTATCCCCTTCAACCGGAGGCACTACCGAGGCAGCCCCCACCTCATAACCACGCGCTTGGGCATGGCGGTCTGCCACACCCTGGCGGCTTGGGTCTTTGGTTTCGTTGATGCGCTGGATGGATTCAACGACCAGCACATGCCTGCCGTCATCGGTCATGACCAGCCGGCCTGCCTTGTGCAGCTCATAGGCGTAGCGACCTTTGTAGCCCATGTGCTTGTTGAAGGCACCAATACTCATTTCGTTGGCAGTACTCATTGCTGGACAGGCCCAGTAAATTCAAATGCAGTGCGCACGTGGTACCGGAATCGGCGTCCCAAATACTCTGCTCGCTCTGCTTCATTGCGCAGCTGATCAATCTGCAACAAAGGCTTGTAAGTGCCTTGGCGCACAAACATCAAAACCGGGCGAACATCCACGCCGCCAGTACCCTGCACTGCCCAGATGCCTGCGGGCAAGTTGGCCATACGCTGGTCAAAGTCGCCCTTTTGGGTTTGGCGGGCACCACCGCGCATGCCGCCGTAGGTGACGATGTAACGCCAGCCTCGCACTGGGCCAATAAAACTGTTGCCCTTGCCACCGCGTTCATGGATACCCTTCATGCGCTTAGCACCCATGTTGGCGCGATAGCCATCACTGCCAAATGCCTGCAGATAGCTGAGCAACTGGGTCAAGAAGGGGCCGCGCAGGTTGCCGCGCCCGTCGTCGCTATTCGGGAACGGCGTTTGGGGAATAGCCGTTTGGTAGCCCGTTGGCAAGATGCCCGATCTGCGCAGTCGCACCTCGCTGCGCTTGTCAGCACGCCGTCCACCGTATTCCTGCGCTTGCAGTACTTGCTGTGGGTCTACACCCACCTTGCCACCTGTGGTGCCCATCTCGCTGCGGTAGGTGGGTAGAACACTTGCCTCCAGCTTTTCTGGCGTGGCCATGATGACTTTGGGTGCCCGCTCCATCCACGGAGTAACACGGTCAAAGGTGGTGCGCATGTGCGCCTGCATATCGCGGCGCAGCTGGAAAGCTGAGTCATTCAGCGCTTTGGCTGCTGCAACACTGATTTGCTTTTCAGACAAGGCCAGCAGCTGCTTTTGCACTCGCTCTACACCCACGAGATTGGTGATCAGTTGCATGCGACTTCCCCCGCCCCCTGAGTAGTTGAAGAACCGCGTTGCACGGCGCTCTCGCCCTCCAACACATCCAAACCCCTTGCCAGTGCGGAGGGGTGGCCTGTAAGCGTGATTTGCAGGCCCCGCAGGCCAGGGAAACAGCCTTGCTTTTGCAAACCATCCACCAGCTCATGCAGCGCAGGCCAGTTTTCAACAATGCGGCGCATCTGGGCCACGTTTTCTTGCGTGCAGGCAATCACCCTCTTCTCTTCAACCATCTCATTTCCCTTTAAAAAACAGGTGTGGGGTATGTGTTGGGCATGCTGTGGGGTATTGAAATGGCGTGTTTGCTGCATGTGTGGGGTATGTGGGGCATGTGGGCTATGCACCTGCACACACATACACGCACACGCATGCATGTGTGTGCATGCGCCTGCACGCACTCCTATAAGGGCTGATACCCCACATAGCCCACACCCCTTATTAATCAAGCACTTATTGCCCCACGCCATAGCCAACAGGTTGCCCCACATACCCCACAACACAGATTCAAAACGGCCAGCACGCATCAATACGCCCCCCCGCGCAGGTCTTTGACTGCGGTCTTGAACAGGTCAATACGATCGCCCAGCCACTCCACCTCACTGCGGCCCGCGGGCAGCTCGTGGCCACCATCCAGAAAGCAGACGCTGCTGGGGCCTTTGGTGCCGGTGAGCGTTCCAAACCGCTTTTGCAACACGGTGGCCCCGTGCTTACGTTTGATGGCGTTGAGAAAGCGTGGCAGCGGCAAGGCGCGCTCCCCGGTGGCTGCGCACCACCACTTGTAGACGTCGTACAGATCCATGCTCAGGCACGGCGAATACACCTTGGGCCTGCCTTTTGCAGGGAAGCCCTGGACATCTCCCGCCTCAAACGCCCGCATGAACTTGCTGGGACTGTCCAGGCTCAGGCCGATCAGCTCCTGCTTGGCTTCTGTCATGGGGGGTAAGGTGGCGTTGCTAAAGCCGGTCAGATCAACCTGCAGTAGGTAGTCATACAAGGCCAGAGCGCCACCTGCATCTATTTCTGCTTTGACCTTGCCGTAAAACTCGGGCAGCAGCTTGGTGGGCGTCCAAACGATGGCGTGGCGGCGGTCGTCCTCTTCCAAAACTACAGGCATGGCCTCGTTGGACAGGAACACCATGTTCACGTGGTTGGCCTCATAGTAGGCCTGCATGTTCTTCGGATTGATGCGCAACCAGTCGCCAGTGATAAAGGCCTTGAGCTTGTTCTTGATGTGATACAGATCGGCGCGGGCAACTACTTCATCAGCAATCAAGAACAGCTTGCGGCTGGCCCAGTCGTTGAACTTATCTTCAATCGCGCTCTGGTCAATGGTCCAGCCGTACTTGCCGAAGATCTGCATGTACGCCTCAAAGAACATGTTCTTGCCAGTGCCTTGTGGGCCGTGCAAAACAATGGTGGTCTTCATCTTGGCGCCCGGGTTTTGCAAGGGGTAGGCCAGCCATTTGATAACCCACTGGTACAGCGTGTCGGTCTGCTCACCACCCTCATGGCTGCACATGTGCCAAAGCAAGTCCATGAGGTAGGCGCAATCACCCGCTTTGGGTTTGACTGGCCAGCCGTCCCAAAGGTTGCAGCTGATAGATTCATCTTTGCAGGCGGGGTCAAAACCCACCTCTTCGGGCCGCACGATCAATCGGTCTGGGTGCTCGCGCCAGTCGCTGAAGACGTCGCTGTTCAGGCACAGGTGGCCCATATCGGTCAGCGTGACAAGTCGGTGCTCTTCATGGTCAAACACTGCGCCGCCCTGGCCATACACCAGCGTGAACCGCTCCAGCAGCTCATCGAGCGAATCAACGGGACGGATGGGCGCTTTCTCACCCATCACGCTCACCCCCGCCCCCCTGTCGGTGAGAGTGACGCGCAGCTTGTTCTGACGTGTGCGCCAGCCAAGTTCCAGCAGGCGGGTCTCAATCTGCGCACGCACCACGTGCAGGCCTTCGGCCATGTGCAGGTCGTTGAAGTCGTTGGCCTTCACGCCCTTATCCAACCAGGCGGTGCGCTGAGCAGCAGGATCTGCAAACGCAGGTGCAATCCAGTGGCCACCGGCTTGCATGGCGGCGGTGCTGGCCATTGTCATGCCGGCGTTTTGCGCCTTGTGCTGCTGGCCGCAGTGCGGGCATTCAGGTCCATCAGGCAGCCAGATGCGCTGACGGCACAGCACTTCTTTGTCAGCGGCTGTGCTGGCAGCTTCGTTTCTGGCGTGGCATTTCTGGGTGTTGTCGTCGTCTGCGCACACCAGAATTTGCAGAGATTTGTAGCGCTTTTTCAGCGCCTCAGCCACGGGCGGCAGGTTGTTGGCATCAAACGCCACGGCCACGGGCAGTCCTGTGGCACCGTGCAGGCTGGCACCGGTAGCGTAGCCCTCTGCCAACAGGCAGATACCACCGTCTTGCGGCATGCCGATGAGGTGAAACTTGCCCTTTTTCTCAAGCCCCAGTGGCCAGTAATCCTTTTCGCGCTCTGATGCCTTGCGTGCCTTGCCGCGAATGATTTGCAGGCCATGGATGTGGCCGTGCCCATCCAGCATAGGGATGACCAGCGCACCACTGGGTGAAAAACGCACGCCGTAGCCACCCACGCCCTTGCGCTGCAGGTAATCGCTCTCGCCCGTGGGTTGGCAGAGCTTCCAGGTCTTGGTAGCACGGGCTGCAGCACGTTCAGCCTCTGCCTTGCGGGCACCTTCTGCACGGCGGCGGTCTTCTGCCAGGCGCTTCTTCAAAGCTTCGGCCTGTTCAGCGTTCAGCTTCTTCTTCAGGTTGAGCTTGACCTTGGTAGCGTTGTTGCTGGCACCCTGCCACACGCCAAAACTGCCCACCAGCACATAAGTGCCGTCATCAAGGCGTATTTCATGTAGCAAATACCAGCCTTTGCGCTCACGGCCAGAGCCTTCGGCACGGCAGCGGCGCAGCTTGCCCGTCGCCTCGATACTGTCAATCAGCAGACCAGCGGCTTGCAGTTGCAGCAGAACGTCATCGTAGTTAGCTGACATGTCAGTAACTCCCAGCCTCACTACCTACACACTTAATGCGGCTCGAATTACCCGCTTGCAGCGCTCGGGGGGAGGACCCAAGGCTGGGGGTGCTAATGATTCGCATTGATGCAAAGGATTCACTCCCCTTACTGACACCAATGTGTTTGCCCTCCCTCGCCTGAAGGGGTGCGGGGAACTGAAGAGCCAGCGCGCGACTGGGCACGAGGCTTGCGGATGCAGCGTGGAACATGGTTTTGCCTTTGGTAGTACGTGCGCCTGGGCTATCAACCCCAAGCGTGAAAGCGGTCTTTGCGACCGTCATAAAAGCGCCATGCACTCCACCAGCACGAATCAGCGCGCCGCTAAGCGCACCGGCCTTGTGGGCGGATAAAGCCCAGCCGCGCTGGGTTAGAGGGGAATGCAAGGCAGAAAACAAAACTCAGCCCTCGCTCACAGGCTTGGGCATGCGCGACACCAGCACGCCCATCAGTGCGCCCACAGCGCCAAACAGCTCATTGGCCATATCAGTGGCGCGGCGCACCTCATTGCGGCTGGTGGTGTCTTTGCCGTGCAGGGCATCTGCCACAGCGCGGGTGAAGTCGGCCTTGGCCATCTCCACGCGCATGAATGCCTCCACTGGGTCGCCACCGTCTTGCGGTGGTATTGCGCGTTGGCAGGTGTAGCCCAGCTGCTGGGCCATGGCCTGAAGCACCGCGGCATTGTTTGCAGCCATCTGCAGACTGACCGACTCTTTAAGCGTCAGGTGATGGCTGGTGTTATTGATGTTGAGCTTGTTTTGGAGCGTGCCTGCATTCACGCCCATGCGTGCGGCAAGAACAGCCACACCGCCCGGCGTGTGCTGTGCAATCAGGTGGGCAGCGTCACAAACGTCCATGCCAGGTGCAATGTCGAATTGCTGGCCGCTTTCAACGTTGCCGCCAAAGCCCTGCAGGTTGAAACTAATAGCACTACTTAACGACATAGAGAGTCCTCACCATGCACAACCAAGCTCATGCCCGCACCTGCCTTGGCTACCATGGCAGCTCTCACACCACCAGCAACACCAAAGAGGGCGGACATGACCGATACACCAGAGGGCTTCAAACCCGATGCAGACACACTCAACGCCATGGTTTCAGCTATGGGCGCGCTGGCTATGGCCGTGGCGCATGTGCTGACACCAGAGCAGCAAACAGGCATGGCGCAGGCCTTGGCAGTCATCGCCAAGAAAGCCGAGAAAGATGGGGACACAGCCCTGGAGACACTGCTCATCGACATGCACCGTGCCGTCAGCTGACTACGACAAACCGGCGCGCCGCTGACCATGCTGCGAACTTGGCGCATAGAGCCTCAATTTCAGCGCTATCCATGAGCTACTCCAATGAATGAAGAGTCCACTACCGCAGATGTGGCGGCTTCTTCAGCATGCGCAGCCGCTTTACGCGACAAAGCACCACGCACACGGTCAGCCGTCGCTTGTGGCAATACATCCGGCCACAAATAGACCGCCTGAATTGACCGGTACCCCATAGCCGCAGCCGCTTTTTTTGGTGTGCCACCCAGCAGTTCTATTGCGAGTTCTTTTTTCATGCGCTCATTGTAAACATGTTTACACGCATGAAGGCAAACGAATTTACACAACACAGCTTATTGTTTAAAGATGCTTTACGGTGAACGACTTCAACTTGCGATGGACCAGCGCGGCGCTGCGCTCGGGCGTGTCATCGAACGCAAGGACGTGGCAAAAGTTGCCAACAGGTCAGTGCAAAACATTGGAATGATCATTACCAATGCAAAAGGACGCGACCAAAAGCTTGCTACAGAAGCGCACGATGCTGTAGCCGCTTTCTTAAAAGTTAACTCACGCTGGCTTTTAACGGGCGAAGGCCCAATGGAAGTGAGTGCACAAGTAAATGCTCCCACCGAATTGACGCCTGCTGCCATAGAGCTAGCTGTCTTGTTCGACATGATCCAGCAGTCGGACAAACTAAGCCGTGCTAAAGCATTTAACGCCGCAAGCACTGCAATCATGCAAGTGCTTCAAGACGCTGCCGCCAAGAAATAAGCAACTCTTCGCTCGGAAAAATCAGTACTCGCACGCCCTCATTCGTGCTTGAAGCGACTGACAACCACACTTCAGCATCGCTCTCACCGAAGCACCGGGCGCGCACTAGAGCGCCCTTTTCTTCGCTGACTTCGGATACTGTGTTTTTATACATGCTTTATCTTAAGCGCAACAAATCAACTTGAGCAAGTACTTCAATCGGAGTTCTTTATTGAAATTTTGTAGATTCGTTTACAAACTTATTTACCAATTCATGTAAATATGTTTACACTAACTCATCGCAGCACGGCGCTTCCCGCTGCTTTGGGCACCACGGCATCGACCGGGGCACGCTCCCCGGATCGTTAACACAGTTGACAGATAAAAGTACCTAAGCCAGCCGCTGCGAAGCGCCTGCGACTGCGGTGCCTGCCCTACCCGCACAGGCAGTACAGAAAGCGTGCAAGTCTTCCCCTCCCTTTTGCTAGGCCGCACCAAGTCCACCGCGTGCGCCCATCGACCAATACAGGGGATGTTTCCCAGACCAGCAGCCCTGCCTTGTGCAAGCCCGTTGGCCAGGAACGCCCACTGGCTGTGGCGGGTAACAGCCAGAGGGGCATTGCCGCCGGGCTGGCTGCAGTGCCCTACCCTCCCTATCTCTGCTAAAACAGAGCCTAGGAGGCAACATGACAAAAGGCTGCTACTACGAAGGCGCAATGTTTGAGCCCGTAGACAAACCCATTAACAAAACACTTGCCGTCAAGATGTATGCACACGTCTTGGCTACTGAGCGGCCGAACCTCAGCCCTGCGATGCGGCTTGATTGGATTCGCAACTTTGGCGAGAGCATTGATTTGTATCGCTGCACTCTAGATAACTTCAGAGATGCCGTATACATAAGCGACCTGAAGGAAAACGTTCGCAACCTGCGCGAAGAACTAGGCGAATTAGACGAAGATGTTGAAGGACTGAGCGCAGACGAAATTGATTACGAACTCTTCGAGCGCCGAAACCTTCTGAAGCCTAAGTTCATCGAAAAGCAGGCAGAACTCAAGAAATTACAAGCTACTGATCGAAAACTAAAAAACAAAGATCTGCGCTTCTTTCTTGCAGCTGAGCTGATGGCACTAGTTCATCAGAAGGCCGCACCAGAAGCACTGGATATTGCCCAACAGACACAAGACTACTGGGACGCAATTCGAAAGAAAAAATAAACTCACACGAATTCCAGAATATGAAAATAGACATCTACTCCAGCTACCTGAAGCCACTCTTCACTACTGAATCAACTCATGCATTGCGAGCTGGTCAACGCGTTGGGATTGTCTTCCTTGAGCCACTAGACCCAGAGAATTCGACTCCCCCCAGTCCAACGCATAAGTTTTTGGAGGCTATCGTTGAAGTGAAAGTGCTGCACATAGAAGGCAAGCCAGCTGAACTGGTTGCCGCAAGCATTGACGAATCAAACGACGCACTCATCTCCACTGCTCTTCAACGGAAGCTCACTCCGGTAGTAGCTGCTTAGAAATCAGATAACCCACTCAGCCCACCACCCGGTGGGCTTTTTTTCGCCCGGAGATTTTGAAATGACTATCTGAGAGCCACGTGGGCAACAAGCACCGAACCCCTGCGCGTCAAGCAGGGCCATATCGAGCCATCTGGCGAAGCTGCTGATCTGCGCAGATCTGGGGAGATCTGCAGCCCTCCGGCACGCACCTTACTGGGTGCGTGATTCGCAGCTTCACCTGATGGTTTGAACTTCAACCCTCTACTAGCCGCCCACTGAGGCGGTTTTTTCATGACCCACGCAAAGGAGCCATGCAATGAACCACCCACCTGGTCGCCTGACCTTGCCCCGCGTTCCGATCACTGACCGCGCTTTCACCTACACATGCTCAGCAGCCACCAATGTGCAGGCTACGTGGCAGCGTGAGAAACGCTTGCAGGAGCAAGAAGCCATAGATCAGCAACGAGCTGCGCAATCAGCCCAGCCCTTGCTGCCCGGCATTGCCCCACAGCCCACCACCACCCGCCCGCGCGCGGGCATGGGCACCGCTATCACCTTGCCCAACATTTAGCACGGAGGCTTTGCACCATGCGCACCCATCCCTACTTGGTCACCGTGGCCCTTGAACATGAAACAACCCGCTACATCCAGCCGTACCGTAGCGGATTTCTCGCCATCCGAGCCGCTTTGCGGCTGTTCCCCAATGCGCGAAAGCTGCAGGCCAAACCCATCAACACACACCGCGCTTGAAGCGGTACTGGAGCACCTATGCAGCACACCGGCATGCTTTTTCTCAGCCGTGCGCGTCCGCAAGTGGGGCGTGCAAAAGACGGCGTTTTTCAAATCCAGTTGATGGTCTATGACCGCCTTGGACAACACCAGACCGAGACATGGCGCATTACCTACAGCGGTGCTGCTGCACAGCGTTTCTGGGATCAGCACGAAGGCGATCTAAAGCCCGGTTGCGCACTCCAAGTTGATTTGGAAGATGCCCGGACCCACACCATCTACACCCGCCCACCTGTTGCTGAGATTCACGCCCAGGTGGTCAGCTTGGACTTTATTCCCCGCGTGCAAACCGCTATCGCCCAAGCCCAAACTGCCTAAACATTGCCATGCTTGAACATACACCCTCACTCATCGGCCTGACCGGAGCCAACGGCGCAGGCAAAGATACTGTAGCCAGCATGCTGTCTGGCGCATTGCTGGCCTACCACCGCAAGGCTGCTGTCGTTGCTTTCTCTGATCCGCTGTACGAAGAGATAGCGCAAGCGTTTGGCGTAAGCGTGGAACAGCTAAAGCAGCGAAGTACCAAAGAGTTGCCAGTTCAATGGCTGTCTTTAGAACGCTGCAACGAAAAGGACTTTTTAAATCGTCTGCAGGAGTTGCATCGAGCAGAGATTAATCGACAGGGATGGGGGGAGTGTCAACCCGTTGACCTGGCCGCGCCGCGAAGCCCTCGGCAGATTCTTCAGTGGTGGGCCACTGAATACCGTCGTGCACAAAACCCGTTGTATTGGGTTCAACGCTTCGAGACTCATTCCCAAGAACTGCTAAGCGCGGGCGTGCAGCACATCATTGTCAGCGACGTGCGCTTTGCAGATGAGGTCCACTGCATTCGCAGCCAAGGAGCCGAAATCTGGCGTGTGGTTCGAGCGAATCTCACTCCAAGCAGCACTGGCCACGTCAGCGAGGTGACCGGGGATGAGTTCAGCCCTGACGCGACCATTCACAACGAAGGAAGCATTGATCTGCTTCGCATACGCAGTTGGCAGGTTCTGTTTGGCAGCCACAACCGCGGCATGCAGAAGCAATCACAGGCGCAGCTATGAACATGCCTACTCATCCCATCGCGCTGCGGCGTGAATATCTAAATGTGAGTGGCACCGTCGCAAGAAGCTTGAAGCCCAGCACCGAAGAGGTTGCATTGCTTCTTGCATTGACGGAATGCCTGCTGCGCGATCTCTGTGCAGAACCAGAGCTTCAACTGCGCATGGTTTTGCCGGGTGATGCGGAGAGCGAGGGGTAAAGCTTACGAACTCAGCGGCATTCGCGTGCCATCCACGGCCACCATGGCATTGCCCTCTGCTGAGACTGCCACAGGGACACCCAAGAACTCCTTTTCGTATCCATTCTTCAAGTTCAACGGGTAGTTCATGGTTTCGTTCACCAGGCGGCGGTCAGCAAGCAGCCCATCAAAGGTGCTCTGTGTCAGCTCAAACCGCTGGGGGTATGCGTTTTTATTGACTTTCCAGTGCTCGCGCAGAGCACCAATCATTGAGTCGTAGATGTTTTCCATGAA
>ENA-OBLH01000182-OBLH01000182.1-metagenomes-genome-assembly--contig:-NODE-182-length-22753-cov-2.80827_pt1 | contig 22753 bp, 21 predicted proteins | sample MGYA00153382_OBLH01 | MGnify analysis MGYA00153382
GAAAACGGTGAGTGCGCCAAATACGATGGCCAGGGCGGCCAGGACGGCCAGGACGGCCACGAGCGCAGCGCTCGGGACGATGACCTCCGTCGCGTGAACGACAAGGGGGTGCAGCGGAAGTCCCATGATGGTGTCGAACATCATTCTCCTGGGGTAGATGCCTCAATGCCGGATTCTCGTGCGGGACCGCCGACGGGTCCGCGCCGGGCGGAACCGAACCTACCCGCGGTGGCCGGTCACGCGGCAGAACTGAGACGTGGCCTACCCTCGGAGCGTGACGACTCGACATACAGAATCGGAGACAGAGGGCTCGCGGGGCAGGTCGATCCGGACCGCGGAGCGAGACGACGTGCCTGCCATCCTCGGGCTGGTCCACGAGCTGGCGCTCTACGAGAAGGCTCCCGAAGCGGTCGAGGCGACACCTGGACACTTCCGCGCAGCCCTGTTCCCGCAGGAGGGCGCGCCCACCGCTTTCGCCCACGTCGCCGTCGTGGACGGGACAGTCGTCGGTATGGCGATCTGGTACGTCACCTTCTCGACCTGGCTGGGACGCGGCGGGATCTGGCTCGAGGACCTCTACGTCTCGCCGGAACATCGCGGATCAGGCCTGGGCAAGGCCATGCTGGCGACGCTGGCGGCCGTGTGCGCCGCACGAGGCTATGGCCGCCTCGACTGGTCGGTGCTGAGATGGAACACGCCCTCGATCGGCTTCTACGACTCGATCGGGGGGCAGCCGCTGGACGAGTGGCTCACCTATCGGCTCGAAGGCCCGGCTCTGGACGCTCTGGCCGGGGCAGCCCCGGCCATGTCATCGGGCTGAGTCCCCCTCCGCTCGCATCCTCGGACCGGGTTCAGACCCAGTTCAGCCCCCTTCAGACCCAGTTCAAACCCATTCAGCCACACTGGCCGGACTCACCCAACGTAGGCTGGCCGCATGACCCAGCGGACCTTCGGCCAGCCAGCCAGTCCGCGGCCCGACCGTGAGATCCAGCGAGTCCTAGTGGTGGCCGCCCATCCGGACGACTGCGACTTCGGCGCGGCCGGGACCATCGCCGGCTGGGTCGACGCCGGCGTGAGCGTCTCGATCCTCCTGTGCACCCACGGTGAGCAGGGCGGCTTCGACGACAACAACCGAGAGCAGATGCCGGCCATCCGCGAGCGCGAGCAGGGGGCCGCTTCCGCAGCCCTCGGCGTGACGGACGTGCGATTCCTTCCAGGACATCGCGACGGCTGGCTGGAGCCCTCGTGGGAGCTGCAACGCCAGATCGTCGAGGTCATCCGGGACGTCCGGCCCCAGCGGGCCCTGATCCAGTCCCCCGAGCGGCGGTACGACCGGATTCAGGGATCCCATCCTGACCACCTTGCGGCGGGTGAGGCGGCCATCCGTGCCATCTACCCCGCTGCCGAGAACCGGTACGCCTGGTCCGAGCTCATTGACCAGGGCCTGGAACCCTGGCATGTCAGCGAGGTCTGGATCATGGCTCACCCGCAGGTGTCCCACGCCGTGGATATGACCGACACCTTCGACCGCAAGGTCGCGGCACTGCAGGCTCATGCCTCCCAGACCGCTCACATGGGCGACCAGCTCGAGGAGTTCCTGCGAGGCTGGGGCGCCCGGGTGGCCGAGACGTTCGGACTCGGCCCGGGCCGGCTGGGCGAGAGCTTCCAGATCATGGATCTGGGCTGAGCCGGTGAATGTCGATGCCCTCCTGATCAGCGTCTCCCCCCTGGTCGTCTATCTGCTGGTGGGACTGGTGATCGGGCTCGAGAGCATGGGCATCCCGCTGCCGGGCGAGGTGATCCTGGTGTCGGCGGCCCTGCTGGCAGCCCGCCAGGAGCTCGACATCTCCCCGGTCGGCGTCGCCGTGGCGGCCAGCGCCGGCGCCATCGTCGGCGACAGCATCGGCTATCTGGCCGGACGGCACTGGGGGGACCGGATGTTCACCGTCTTGGGACGCCGGTTCCCCAGGCATGCGAGCCCGGAAAGGGTCTCCTACACCGAGCACGTGTTCGCCCGGTATGGCGTGTGGGCCGTCTTCTTTGGCCGTTTCGTGGCGCTGCTCCGGATCTTCGCCGGGCCGGTGGCCGGTGCCCTGCGCATGCCCTACCCGCGCTTCCTGGCTGCCAATGCCCTCGGCGGGGTCGTCTGGGCCTGCGGGACCACGGCGGCGATCTACGCCCTGGGCACGAGGGCCGAGGACTGGCTCAAGGAATCGTCCTGGATCGGGCTTGTCCTGGCCGTCGCTGTCGCCATCGTCGTCTCGACCGTATTCCGGCGACGGCTGGAGCGGGCCGTGGCACGCCACGCCTCGGGGCGGGTGTCCCCTCAGTCCGCCGGGCAGGCAACCCACAGTGGGCGGCTCGAGAAGGTCAGCTCACAGGAGGTGCCGCCCGACGGCCCAGGCGGTCAGCTCATGACGTGAGGACAGCTGCAGCTTGCGCAGCACCGAGGAGACATGGGTCTCCACGGTCTTGATCGAGATGAAGAGCTCCTTGGCAACCTCCTTGTACTGGTAGCCGCGAGCGATGAGCCTCATCACCTCACGCTCACGCGCGCTGAGCCGGTCGAGCTCCTCGTCGATCACGGCGACCTCACCGGCCGCTGCGCCAAAGGCATCCAGGACGAAACCCGCCAGGCGCGGGCTGAACACGGCGTCACCGTCGGCAACCCGTCGGATCGCCTCGGTCAGGTCCTGACCGCCGATCGTCTTGGTGACGTAGCCGCGCGCGCCTGCCCGGATGACCGCGATGACGTCCTCCGCCGCATCGGACACCGACAGGGCCAGGAAGCGGACCGGCTCACCGGACCCGGTTGTGACTGACCCCGATCCGGTGATCACGTCGCTGCCCCCGTGGCCGTTCCCCCCGGGCAGGTGCACGTCCAGCAGGACGACATCGGGTCTGGTGGCGGCGACCACGACGATCGCCTCGTCGACGTCGCCGGCCTCCCCCACGATCAGCATCGACTCATCGAGCTCAGCCTTGACCCCGGAACGGAACATGCGGTGGTCATCGACCAGGACGAGCCTGATCGCAGTGGTCAGCGAATGCCGTGGCGCGGTCATCAGCGGGTCCCTTCGGTTTCTGGTGAGGATGGGGGGTCTGCCGGCGAACCAGAGCTCGGCTGCGCCATGGAGTCTGACGCGGCCGCGGAGTCCGGCTGGGCCATGGAGTCTGGCGCGGCCGTCACGGGCAGGGTGATCGAGACCTCGGTGCCATTCTCCAGCCGGCGTATTCCTGCCGAGCCGCCATGCCGCCGCATGCGGCCAAGGATCGACTCACGGACGCCGAAGCGATCCTGCGGCACGTCCGCCAGGTCGAATCCCGGGCCGTGGTCCCGCACGAACGCCTCGACGACCCCCGGGCCCACCTCGACATAGACCGAAACCGGCGCGGCGCCGTGCCGCACGGCATTGAGCAACGCCTCACGCAGCGCCTGCACCAACGCGGTTCCGCCGGGATCCAGCGTGCGATCACCGGTGACCACCAGCTCGATCGGGATGCCCCGGAGGTCCTCCACCTCGTGCGCGACCGCGGTCACCGCGGAGGCGAGGCTCGCCTGCGAGCCGACCGGGCCGGCATACAGCCAGCCGCGCAGCTCCCGCTCCTGGGCACGGGCCAGCCGGACCACCTCGGCGGGGTCACCAGCCTTGCGCTGGATCAGCGCGAGAGTCTGCAGGACGGAGTCATGCAGGTGTGCGGCGATGTCCGCGCGCTCGGTCTCACGGATCCGCTGGGTCTGCTCGGTGCGCAGGTCGGTCCAGAGGCGCACCCCCCACGGCGCCGCGATCAGGGCCGCGCCGACCAGAACCGCCACCGCCGCGATCCCCACATCCCACAGGCCGGCCAGCCCACGACCCTGGGTCGCCAGAACGACAACACCCACCGTGGCCAACGTGATACCTATCCCCAGCCGTATCAGGCCTGCCCGTCGTCCGGCGGACCCCGTGTCCCGTGCCAGCCATCTGTCCCGTTCCGCATCGTCGAGCTTCGACCACGCGAGCACGGCGCCGGCGGCCACGGCCAGCAGCGGGATGAGCACGCCCAGACGCAGGTTGAGCCCCTGTTGCTGGGCGAAGAACACGCCACCGACCACCAGCAGCCCCAGCCCGACGACCAGGTTGCGCACAGGCTCGCCGGCCGATCGGCTCGTCGCCGCCTCATCGGCACCCGGGGTGAGATCCTGGCCCAGCGACTGGGGCGTGAGCGCCCACAGAAAGAGGTAGGCCACGATGCCCGCGCCGCCCGCCAGGCAGGACAGCAGGAACGCCCACCGCACATAACGCACGTTGAGCCCGAGGTGCTCGGCGAGCCCGGCACAGACCCCGGCGAGGTGGCGGCCATGGACCGGCCGCTCCATCCGGGGCACCGGCCGACGGGCACCGGGAACAATCGGTGACTGCGGAAGCTGGTATGGCCTGGGCACGGTTCCATCCTCGCCCACATCCTGGGCCCGGGAGTCCCGGGACACCGATCTCAGGGTCAGATCAGGGTCGGGTCAGGGTCGAACCTGATGGCACACGCCTGCCCGGCAGCCCAGAATCGTTGATATGAGCGAACAGAGCACTTCCCACCCTGAAACGGGAGTGGACAGGTTTTTTACGGCCTTGCGTGGTCTCGGCATCCGGCGCCGCACCGATAACAAATGGATCGCCGGCGTGTGTTCCGGGCTGGCCGACCGGCTCCGCATCGACCCGGTGATCGTCCGCGCGGCCCTGGTACTCCTGTCTGTGCTGGGCGGCGCCGGTATCACCGTTTACCTCGTCGCCTGGGCTCTGCTGCCCAACGACAGGGACGAGATCGCGGCCCAACGTGCGCTCCGGGACGGGGACGGCGGCTCCATCGTGCTCATCGTGCTCGCGGCGCTGGCACTGTTCGGAGGCTCGTTGTTCACCGGCCCGTGGTGGGGCGGCAACGACGGCTGGGGCTTCCCGTGGGGGCTGGTCTTTGTCGGTCTGCTCATCTGGTGGCTGGTGAGGCGATCGGGCAACCAGCCCGACGCCGACCAGAGAGTCATGTCCCAGCGAACCGTCAGCCCCGGCAGCCCCGGCAGCGCAACCCCTCCTCCGCGCACTTCCGGTCCCTGGCCGGCGCCGTCCGGCCAGTCACCGCAGACAGGCGGAGCGACGGGACAGCAGACGCAGGTCTTCCCGCAGACCCAGGTCATCCCGAGAGCGCAGGTGCCCAAGCGGCCGCGCCGTCGATCCGGCGGGCCGCTGATGGCCCTGATCGCCATCGGCGTGATCCTGGCGACCTATGGCTCCCTGGTCTGGGCAGGCAACGCCTTCACCTGGCCCGGTGACCACCACACGATCGCCTTCGCGGGCGCTCTGGCTGCAGTCGGACTGCTGACGTTCGTCCTCGGGATCGCCGGCTGGCGAGCCGGCTTCGTCACCTTCCTGGCGGTGGTCCTGGCCATCACCGCCTGGTCCAGCAGCGTGGTGCCCACTGGCATCCAGCTGGGCGGACGGGTCGGGGACGCCATCTGGAAGCCGGCCTCGGTGAGCTCCACCGCCAACTACCACCTGGGCGTTGGTGACGGTGTCCTCGATCTGGGCAACCTGCCCACCGAGGGGCTCAGCGAGAAGCTTGGCGAGGCCAGGCTCCCGGCATACGTGGGGCTTGGTGAGCTGAAGGTGATCGTGCCCGAAGGCCTGACCGTCAGGGTCGTGGGCCATGTGGGCCTGGGCGAGATCCTGATGCCCGGCGAAACCCAGAACGACGCCGGCAACGGCGGGCAGGGTGGCACCGACGTATCCCGGTCAGTGACCGTGGGTGACGGACCAGCCGAGGTCGTGGTCGATGCCGGAGTAGGCATCGGACAGCTCACAGTGGTGAAGGAGTAGGACGATGGAATACAACGAATCCGCAACGCCGTCATTCCCGGAAGGCAACCCTGTTCAGGACAACGTGGGCGTCGGCAAGGTCGGCACCGACGAGTCCGGCACCCAGACCACAAGAATCGAGACAACTGGCACCGAGAGTACGACGGCAGGCACAGCTGGCGTGGTTCCTGCCAGTGTAGGAACGGCGAGTGCCGCAGGAGTCAGTGCCACGGAGGTCAAGGCACCCGCGCGTCCCAGAGGGCCCAACGCCTCAGCGATCGTCGTCGGGCTGGTAGCCCTGCTATTCGCCGGGCTCATCATCGCCAGGGAGACGCTGAACTGGCGGGTCGACTGGTCACGGCTGGGGCCGGGCGTGATCGTCGGCGTCGGGGTCGTGCTGGTGCTGATCGGGGCCATCGGCCTCATCCGGCGCCATGACGACGCCTGACCTCACCGATCACCGATCACCGGCCATCCGCCCTGCCACCTCGCCCAGGATCTCGGCGAAGCCGGACGTGAGGTCGACCGGACCGAGGTCGGCCGGCAGCACCCAGGCGGCAGCAGCCGTCGTGCCACCCACGTCGTGAACGACCGGTTCGGTCGGCTCAGGGCACTGCGCGCGGTAGACGACCCGCACCGCGTGAAAGTCCTCGAGCCGGCCACCGGGTGCCCGGCCGACCCAGCGGCTCGTCCGGACCAGGGCGAGCTCAGGCACCTCGATCAGCTGGCCGCTCTCCTCCCAGACCTCCCGCACCACGGCCCGCTCCGGCGCCTCACCGGCCTCGAGGCCACCACCTGGCAGTCCCCACCTGCCCTCGGCCCCGGTCTGGTCGGAGAACTGCGTCAACAGGTACCCGCGGGGGCTGGTCACCACGGCGTACGCCGCCACCCGCTGGCGTCGCAGCGCGACCTCGCCCTCGTGCAGGTCAGGGTCGTCATCTCGCCGGGCAGGGGCTCCCACCGTCAGCGGCACAGCCTCTCCCTGCTGATTCTTGGAAGGGTCAACCGGGTCAACCGGCTCAACCACAAAGGTCAGCGTCAGAACGTGTCTCTCGACGGGGTGTGTCAGCACGTCACGTACCCGCAGCACCTCCCAGCCATGAACCGCGAGCAGCCTGGGCGGGTCGTCGCCATGACCCAGTGCCAGACGGGCGACCTCTGCCCCGCCGGCGTCGATCCCCACCACGACAAGGCGAGACCCCGCCAACGGGTCGGAGGTCAAGACCCGTTCCCCCGTGCTGACCCGCTCGCAGGCCCCTCGGCGGCAAGGGCGACGGCACGGCGGTACTCCGCCTCGGCGCGATCCAGGACCCTGTCCCAGGACTGTTCCGGGGGCGTGCCCCGGTTGTATGCCGTCATTGAGGCCAGCAGACCGTTGTCTGTGGCCAGACGGGCGAGGCAGTCGGCCATCGCGCCGTCGCTCGCGGCCAGATACCCGTTCAGGCCGTCCGTGACGAACTCCTGGACGCCGCTGCCACGCCGGCCCACGACCGGCAGCCCCACTGTGCGCGCCTCCAGCGCGGCAATGCCGAAGGACTCCAGGGGGGCGGGGGCGACGAAGACGTCTGAGGCGGCATACTTCTCCCGGAGCTCCTCGCGGGTGACCCTGCCCGGCAGGGCGACCCAGCCGGCCAAGTCGTGGGCGGCGATGAAACGTCCGAGCCGGCCGCGGTCCGGACCGTCGCCGAAGATCTCCACACTGATCCCGATGTCGGCCGGGACCAGCGCGCGAACTCGGGCCATGATGCGCAGCAACGGGATCGGTCTTTTGCGGGAAGCCAGCCGCATCGCGGTGACGACCCTCAACCCGTCGCCCGGCTCGCGCACCGACGCCTGTCCCCCCGGCATCGCCCAGCGGTCGACGTCGATTCCGTTGGACAGGACATTGACCACGCTGCCGGCGCCCACCATCCGTTGCAGCGGCTCTGCGGCCACAGCTGAGACGGCGTTCATGGCGACGCCGAGGTCGGCCCAGCCGCGCACGTACCCGGCCGCGCGGATCGCCGGCTCGAGCCGGCCGATCATGCAGTGCCAGGTCATCGCGGTCGGCAGGCCCAGATCCGTGGTCACCCTGGTGCAGTCCACGGCGAAGGGGCTCACCACCCCCATATGGACATGGGCAACGTCGAACCCCCCACCGATGAGCCTCTCGCGCATCAGACCCGGGGCCAGAGGGTTCACCGGCAGCTCGAACGGCAACCTGAGCGCCAGCCGGTGAACCGTGACACCGTCGACCTCGTCGAGAAATCCGCCCCGCTCACCACGGCTGCCAGGGGTGGCCGTGAACACGACGACCTCGTGCCCACGACCCATCAGCCGCCCGGCGAGATCATGGACCTGCACCTCGATCCCGCCCAGGCGGGGTAGATAGCAGTCAGACAGCAGTGCGATCTTCACGGAACCCAGCGTCGCATGAGACAGGATGGAACCAGATGGCGCACACCCTCTTGGCGTTTCACGCCCACCCCGACGACGAGGCACTGCTCACCGCCGGGACGATGGCGCGCGCCGCCGCGCAGGGCCACCGGGTGATCCTGGTCGTGGCCACCGACGGCAACGAGGGCCTGGCGTCCGGTAGCTTCGCCGCCGACGGCCGGCTGGGCGAGCGCCGGATGGACGAGCTGCGGGAGAGCGCAAGGGCACTGGGGGTGGCGCGGGTGGAGCATCTCGGCTACGCCGACAGCGGACTGGGGCCGGCGACCATGCCGGATCCCCCGGGGCAGACCCGGTTCGTCAGAGCCGATACGAACGCGGCTGCCGGACGCCTGGCCAACCTCCTGCTCGAGGAGTCCGTCGACGTGCTCCTGACCTATGACGCGAACGGCGGCTACGGCCACCGGGACCATCTACAGGCTCATCGCGTCGCCACGCGGGCGGCTGAGCTTGCCCATACTCCGCGGGTGCTGCAGGCGACGGTGCCGCGCGACACGATCTGTCGGGCGATCGCCCTGGTTGGCAAGGTCTACCGGTTCCCCGCGGCCTTTGACCCCGCCACCTTCCAGCGCGCGTTCAGCCCGAAGGCAGCCATCACGCACAGGGTCAACGTCATCAGGTTCGCCCCGGCCAAGCGGGCCTCGATGCGGGCCCACGCCTCGCAGGCCAGCGCCGAGGGCGGCGCGGACCGCACCCTGGCGGCCTTCCTGCGGATCCCGCGACCCCTGTATGACGTGGTCTTCGGCCGCGAGTGGTTCGTCGACCCGGCCCACCCACCCGGCGCGCCTGTTGCCCGCGACGTGTTCGCCGGTCTGCCATGACCTCCCGCCGGGGATCAGGGTGACCGACGACAGCTCGGTCGAGGGTAGGGCATGGCGCCCGACCCGCACGCAGATGGTGCAGGGCGTGCCAAGCATCATCCTGGCGATCGTGCTGGTGGTGTGGTGGCTGCCGAAGGTCGCGCAGACCTCGTGGGGCGCGGTGTTCAGCACCCTGGAACAGCTCGACCCAGGCTCCGTCCTGATGCTCTACGGGCTGATGTGTCTCGGGCTCTGGAGCTACACCTTCACCCTCACCGGCTCGCTGCCCGGACTGCGTCACCCGCAGGCGCTGATCGTGAACCTGTGCGGGTCGTCGGCGGGCAACTTCCTGCCCGGGGGGGGTGCCGCCGGCGTAGCCGTGAGCTATGCAGCCCTCCGGTCCTGGGGCTTCTCCCGACGCGCCATCTCGACCTCCGTCATCGTCACCGGCGTCTGGAACTTCCTGGCCCGGATGATCCTCCCGGTGACCGCCCTGACCGCCCTTCTGGTTGCCGGGGGCCACCTGCCCCTCACGGTGATCCGGGGCGGGCTCATCGGCGCGACAGCGGGCCTGGTGCTGCTGGGGCTCTTCATCGCCCTGCTCGCCAGCGAGAGGGTCACGCGCACCCTCGGCCGGGCGCTGAACCGGGTGCTGCGACTGCTGCACCGAAGGTTCACATCCCTGCACGAGGTCGCCGTCGAGGACTTCATCGCGGACCAGCGGGTGCGCATCGTCACGGTGGTGCGCGGCCACGGAGCCAAGATGACCCTGGGCCTGGCCGGGTACTTCGCCGCCTTCTACGTGCTCTTCTGGCAGAGCCTGCACATCGTCGGGTTGCGGATGACCTTCTCGCACATGTTCGCCGCCTACGCCGTGGGGCGGCTGTTGTCGGCCATCGGCGTCACCCCCGGTGGCGTGGGAGTGACCGAAGGTGGCGCCGTCGCCGTCCTGATCGCTTTCGGCGCCGACCCGGCGCCGGCTCTGTCCGGCGTCGTGCTCTTCTCGCTGTACACCCACGTGATGGAGATCCCGTTGGGCGCGCTGGCCTTGGCAGGATGGGCCGTCTCAAAAAAAACGGCGCCGACCGACGGCCACAGAGCCACCGGCGCGCCCTCCCCGGGCAGCTTGCCTTCCGAAGAAAAGCCCGGGAGCTGACCTAGGGTTTCCTGCTTCCTGGGTTTCCTCTTCCAGGGTTTCCTGCCCAGGGTCTGCTCACCCCGGTTCCACTGCAGAGGGTTTGCCGGCCCGAGGCTCGCTGCTCCAGGTGTGGTTCAGCCGGCGAGGCGGCGTACCTGGCGCGTCCTCGCCTGATTCGCGAACACATCGTCGATCTGGCCCGGCACGAACGGTTCGCCGAGGGCCCGCTCGACCGCCAGCTTGATCAGCGCATCGGCGAACGCAGGGTTGGCAGGCAGGACCGGGCCGTGCAGGTAGGACCCGAACACGTTGCCGGTGACAGCGCCCTCGGTCCGGTCGGTCCCGTTGTTGCCCATGCCCGACCTGACCCGGCCGAAGGGCCGCTGCCCGGCGCCGAGCTCCGTTGAGCCGGAATGGTTCTCGTAGCCGACCACGTCCCCGTACGCCGTCTCGAGCACGACCGGTCCGATCATGCGCCTGGCGTTTCCCTGGGTCGTGACGTCGAGGATGCCGATGCCCGGGAGCCGCTCGCCCTCGATGGTGATGAAGGCGTTGCCGAAGAGCTGGTACATGCCGCAGATCATCAGCATCGGGGCACCGTCAGCCGCCAGGACACGCAGAACCTCGGAATTTCGGACCAAATCGTTCTCGACCCGCGCCTGCCCGCTGTCCTGGCCGCCTCCGCCGAGGACGAGATGTGCATCGGCCGGGAAGTCGTTGCCCGGGTGATGCTGGTGGACCAGGGGCTCGTAGCCGTGCCACCTCAGCCGACTCGCCAGGGCGCGGGTGTTGCCGAGGTCGCCGTAGATGCTCATCTCGCGTGGATAGATGTGCACCACCTTGATCTGGCCCTTGCTGACCAACGGGCCGCCGGTCTGGTGACTGACGCTCTGGTGACTGACGCTCTGGTGGTTGCTCACAGCCGGGCCTCCTCTCCGAAGTTGGGCAGACCGTAGCGGCCGGCCAGGTTGCGGCGCAGCGCCATCATCGCCGTGTACGTGCAGAAGATGCGCTTAGGCTCATCTCTATATGTCGCCAGGAAACGTTCCAGCGCGGCCTCAAGGTCCGGCTCGACCTGCGCCACTGCCACGTCGTCATACTGCAGTCGCAGCGCCATGTCGTAGGCCCGGACCCCGCTGGTGAGCGCGACTCCCCTGCCCTGCAACGACTCGAAGCTGACGTCATACAGCCAGGACACGTCCCGGCCGTCGGCGTAGTCGTCGTTGATCGCGACCATCGTGGTGACCGGCGTGTTCCCGTAGGTGCTCAGCGCAACGGTGAAGCCGGCCGGGTTCTTGACCAGCACGAGCTCCAGCGGCTGACCGTCCGCGTTGATGATCTCCCCGCGCCCGAACGGAGGCTGGACCCTCTCCAGGGCGGCGACCGCGGTGGCATTGCGAAACTCGCTGCCGAGCAACGCCCTGGCGGTGGACGTGGCGGCGGTGGCATTGATCATGGCCGCCAGCCCGCGCTGGTTGAGGACCATGGGCCCGACCTGGTCGGCGGCGCCGAAACGCACCTCGAAGCTCCGCTCGTCATGAGGCTTGAGCAGCCCGTCGGCGTCGGTCGGCTCGGGGGGCGTGAAGTCGTCCTCGAACCGGACATCCGCCTCCTGCAGCTCCGGGAGCCGGTCCGCGATGGAGGGGTCGACCCCGAAGTAGGTGACCAGGACGCCGTCCGGCACGCGCCCGGCGATCCGCGATACGAACGAGTCGTTGAGGTTGAGAACCACCCCGGTGGTGGTCTGCGCCGCAAGCTCGCCGAGCAGCCTGGCGGTGTGGTCGATCTCGGCGAACCGGTCGAGCTGGTCGCGAGCGACGTTGAGCAGCAGCGAGTGTGTCGGCCTCACCTCGGCGGCGAACTTCAGCGCGTGGGCCTCGTCGAGCTCCAGAACCGCAAGGTCCGCCTTGAGCCGGCCCGAGAGCGACAGCTCGGACAGCATCGCGGAGATGACGCCGCGGGTGAAGTTGCTGCCGGTGGGGTTGGTGAACACGGTGAGCCCGTGCTCACGAAGAATCGCGACGAGCATCTTGGTCGTCGTGGTCTTGCCGTTGGTCCCGGTCACCACCACGACGCCGCCCGCCAGGTCCGCCAGAGCGTGGCTGAGAAAACGCGGGTCCAGCTTCTCCACCACCAGTCCGGGCATCGCCGAACCGCCACCCCGCATCCTCGATGCCACCCGTGCCATCTTGCCTGCCGCCACTGCCACCGAAGTCCTGAGCACCGTCACACCCTAGCCAAGGCGGCCAGCGCGTTGCCGTGCCTGTCTCACCCGAGGTGATGATCGGCCACGCGGGCAGCTGCGGCAACGACGATCGCACAGGCCAGACCGATGGACCCGAGCGAGATCATGGCCAGCCACAGGTCAGGCAGACCCGGTGGTGGACGGGCTCCCCACCACACCAGGACCAGGCTGACCGTCCAGGCCCCGATAAGGCCTCCCACCAGAGTCAAGGTGCTGCTCGCAGGAATGAGGGGGCGACGCCTGACCAGCCCGGCGACCAGGAGCCCGAGAGCTGCCCACACCATGCACAGGAAGACTGCGGCAACGACGTCCGAGGGCCGGTGCCACCTGCCGAGAACCAGGGCCACCCCGACCAGGGTGGCGGCTGCGGACACCCCGATCGCCACCATCGAGCGCCAGGCTGATGGAGCGACGACGACCGCCGCGAGCGCGAGCGAGAACGCGACCGTCATGTGCTGGCTCGGCAGCCCGTTCGTTCCCGGGCTCACCCCGGGACGGGTGAAAACGTCGTGCTGAAGGACCTGCGCGGTGACGTTGGCTCCCGTGACCACGGTCCCAGCGCCCAGCCAGAGGCCCAGCCTGGGTCGCACCAGGGCCGGCAACGCGCAGGCCAGCGCCAGCAGAAGAATCGACCAGCGCGCCGAGCCTCTCAGGTCCGAATGAAGCTGACGGTGCGCAAGCGCGGTGCTGCTGACTGCGTCCAGCAGTCTCGCGTCCAGGCCAACCCCGGACGAGGTGCGCAGTGCCACGTAGGACGTCGCGGCCAGCCCCAGCAGGGCAACCACTGCCAACACGCTGACGGCGGCCAGGAAGGGCCTCCACGGGGCTCGCGCGGGGTACTTACCTCCTTCAACCATGGCTTCGGTCACCAGCCTCAACAGTCCCCCTCAACCACGTCGGTCCCCCGGCGATGACTCGGTCCGCAAGGGATGGCCTTGTCTATCATCGCTGGCGACTGATCTCGCAGCGAAGCCGCGCCATCGACGCGGGGAGATGGTGATGGTCTGGTCCGCCATCCCATGCAGGGTCGCCAATGACCCGAGAGCGGTCACGAGCAGCGTCACCCCCGCCAGACCGCTGTCGTTCCCCTCTCACCCGAGGTAGCGGTCGGCGACGTGGGCGACCACGCCAACACAGGCCGCGCAGGCCAGGCCGATGGACCCGAGCGAGATGACGCCCAGCCCGAGGTCGCGCAGACCGGGCTCCGGCCGTACCCCCCAGGATGCCAGCAGCGCGCCGACCACCGAGGCGCCGACGAGCGCCGCGAGGTGGAGGGAGCCGGTCGCCACGTTGGTGGGGGGACGGCGTCGCGCGAGCGCCGCGACCAGCAGCCCGGCCGCCGCCCACAAGCCGCACACAAAGGTCGCCGCGATGACGTGCGAGGGGTGATGCCACCTGCCCAGGACCGTCGCCACACCTACCAGGACCGCAGTCGCAGTCACGCCAACCGCCACTGTCGAGCGCCAGGCCGATGGGGCGACGATCACCGCCGCCAGTGCTATCGAGAGGGCGACCGTCGCATGTCCGCTCGGCAGGCCGTTCGGTGAACTGGCCAGATCGAAAGAAGCGAACACGTCATACTTGAGAATCTGGGTTGAGAGGTTCGCACCCCCGATGACAACCAGGGCGCCCAGGGCGAGATCGAAGCGCCAGCGCAGCGCAGCAAGCGTCACGCAGGCCGCCAGCGACAGGGCAACCGAGCCGACCGACACCAGGCTCAATCCACCGTACAGGCGGCTCAGGGTCAGTGCGGGGCTGCTGAGGGCATCCAGCGCCGCACTGTCGAGGCGTATCCCCCGGGAAGTGCGTAAGGCCACGTAAGCCGTCACGGCCAGTCCTAGAATGCCCACGATGGCGAGCGTGCTCACAGCCGTCAGGAAGGGCCTCCATGTCGCTTGAGCAGAGCCCGCACGTCCGTCAGCCGAGATGGCGTCGATGACCAACCCCCCCCCCGCAGTTCCCCACCCCTGGCGCGTCAGCCCGGGGCGTTGGTGGTCTCCATCATCCCTCAAGCTCGAGCCTTTGCCAGTTCTACACCAGGCCGGCCAGCACTGCGCCGCGGCAACCGATACCTCGCAGTCAGCCCGCGCTCAACGTCGCAGTCAACGTCACAGTCAAAGTCGCAGTCAGCGCGCCCGCCAACGTCGCAGTCAGGCCGCAGTCAGCGCGCAGTCGGCGCGCAGTCGGCGCGCAGTCAACGTCGCAGTCGGCGCGCAGTCAACGTCGCAGTCAACGTCGCAGTCGGCGCGCAGTCAAGCGTCTCGGTCAGCGTCGCTGGAATGCGTCACCGATGAGCCTCGCGACCGACGCCGGGTCATGAAGGTCCCGCCAGGTAAGCCGGACCACCTGATATCCGATCGATCTCAGCGCATCCTCCCGGCGCTTCTCCCGGAACAACGCGTCTCTGCCGTCGGCTCCTTCGTACTTGACCCGGCCGTCAAACTCAACGATCACTCGCTGCTCGCGAAAGAGGAAGTCGACGCGACCCACGAGGTCTCCGCGACCGTCGCGAATCTCTGCCTGAAGCTCAGGAGCCGGCAGTGCCAGCCCTGCGAACACCAGTCGCGACCAGGACTCGCCCGGAGACTCTGACCTGCCGTCCGCCATCTCGACTACGCGCGCCGACTGTCTTGCATGACCCGGCGAGGCCAGGGCGCCGGCCAGGTTCCCGGCGGTCACCAGGCCACGGGCCAGTGCCGCATCGGCGGCAATGAGGCCGGCTCGCAGTCCGTTGCAGGACGCCGTCTGGACAACGGCCAACGCTGGACGCACGACCAGCACGCCGCCGCGCACCGCGGTATCAGAAGCCAAGACGGCTGCATGCACGTGCAGCCGCCGGTCCCGACGAGACTTGCCCCGCCCAACCTGGCTGACGTGGACGGGACCGAGGTCGGTGATGACCACGGGCAGGCCCAGAGTCGCCACGGCGGACAGATGGCTGACGGCGTAGGACCGCCCCAGCGAGCGGGCCACCGCCCGAGCCTCGAAGAGGTGCCGGGTGACCGTGTCGCACTCCCGGTGCCGACTGCCTTCGACGAAGGCGCCCGCCCGGACCCGGACCAGATCGCCAGCCCGGACGAGGGCCGTCACCCCGTGCCGGCCGTAGCCGCAGTCGGACAGGTCACTGGTGAGCACGACCCCGTAGAGAGCAACGAGACGCAGGCGCAGTAGCTCGTTCACCCGACCAGCCTCGCCGGATCAGCGGGGCTGTGACACGCGATAGCCTCACGCTGTGGACAACGGGACCTGACCCGACACCCCTGTGCACAGCAGACTCCGAGCGCCCCACGGGTTCCGTAACGCCCCGGTTCCCGCGCACCCGTGCCGAGACCCCCCCGATTTCCGAGCGACCCACACCACGACGCGCACCTGCTCCGGGTAACCCACACCACGACGCGCACCTGCTCCGGCGACCCGAACGACCGTCCGCACCCCCGGTCAGGGCGCCCAGACTCCGCCCGACCCTCGGGATGCCGCAGTTGCCTACGGGATCCCGTTGGCTTGCCGGAATCTCGTCGCCGACCGGTCAGAGTCGGGGAATGTTGTGGCCGGCGGGTTGTGGCTGGGTGGGTCAGGGTTGCGGGTTACTCCCACTCGATGGTGCCCGGGGGCTTGCTCGTCACGTCGAGGACCACCCGGTTGACCTCGGGCACCTCGTTGGTGATCCGGGTCGAGATCCTGGCCAGCACGTCGTAGGGCACCCTGGTCCAGTCGGCGGTCATCGCGTCCTCGGAGGAGACCGGGCGCAGCACGATCGGGTGCCCGTAGGTGCGGCCATCACCCTGGACACCAACGGATCTCACGTCCGCCAGCAGGACCACCGGGCACTGCCAGATGTCGCGGTCGAGGCCGGCGGAGGTCAGCTCCTCGCGGGCGATCGCGTCCGCCGCGCGCAGGATCGAGAGCCGCTGCGCCGTCACCGCACCGACGATCCGGATGGCCAGGCCGGGGCCCGGGAACGGCTGACGCCAGACGATCGCCTCGGGCACGCCGAGCTCGAGACCGACCTGGCGGACCTCGTCCTTGAACAGCATGCGCAACGGCTCGATCAGCTTGAACTGCAGGTCATCCGGCAGCCCGCCCACGTTGTGGTGCGACTTGATGTTGGCAGTGCCGGAGCCACCGCCGGACTCCACCACATCCGGATAGAGCGTGCCCTGAACGAGCCACTCGACCGGATGACGGGCGGCATCGGTCGACCCGGCGCCAGACCCAGCACGAGTTAAGTCGGATTGCCCAGTAGAGGTCCGGGCGCCAGACCCCGCAGCCGTGCTATCCGCTGGTCTCACCAGGTCGCGGGCCGCCTGCTCGAAGCAGCGGATGAACTCCCGGCCGATGATCTTGCGCTTCTGCTCAGGGTCTGATATCCCGGCCAGCGCGTTCAGGAACTGCTCCCGGGCATCGACGACGATCAGCGAGACCCCGGTGGCGGCGACGAACTCCTGCTCGACCTGCTCGGCCTCCCCGGAGCGCAGCAGCCCGTGGTCGACGAACACACAGGTCAGCTGGTCGCCGACGGCGCGCTGCACCAGGGCTGCGGCAACCGAGGAGTCGACCCCGCCGGAGAGCGCGCACAGCACCCGGCTCGAGCCGATCTGGGCACGGACCGCGGCCACCTGGTCCTCGACGACGTTGGACGCCGTCCAGTCCGCGGCCAGACCGGCCCCGTGGATGAGGAAGTTCTCCAGCACCCGCTGGCCGTAGGTGGTGTGCAGGACCTCGGGGTGCCACTGCACGCCATACAGCCGGCGCTCGTCGTCCTCGAAGGCGGCGACCGGCGCACCCGCGCTGGAGGCGGTGACCTTCATCCCGGCCGGCGCCGCGGTGACCGAGTCGCCGTGGGACATCCAGACCGACTGCTCGGCGACCTGACCGTTGAAGAGCGTCGAGGAGAGGTCGAGGACCGTCGCCTGGGTCGAGCCGTACTCGCCGACTCCGGTGTGCGCCACCGTCCCGCCGAGGGCCTGGACCATCGCCTGGAACCCGTAGCACATGCCGAACACCGGGACCCCCGCCGTGAGCAGCGCGACATCCAGAGAGGGCGCACCCTCGGCGTAGACCGACGACGGCCCGCCGGACAGGACGATCGCGGCCGGGTTCTTCGCCAGCATGTCCGCGACCGGCATCGTGTGCGGCACGACCTCGCTGTAGACGTTGGCCTCGCGCACCCGGCGGGCGATCAGCTGGGCATACTGCGCCCCGAAGTCGACGACGAGCACGGGCCGGGCGGACAGTTCAGGAAGGGCTTCAGTCACCGGGTAAGGCTACCGGTGCATCTTGGGCATCTATCTGGGCCTCGACCTCGCGCACGACCCTGCGTTCGACGATGAAGGGCAGCACCGGGACAAATCCGGACATCATGATCAGGACTATCCGCGGCAGGCTCCAACCCACCTTGAAACCGAGGTTGGCGATCGAGACGACGTAGCCGAAGTAGATGGCGCCGTGAATCGGGCTCCATACCGCGGAGGCCCCACCCTTGCCGAACCCTCCGTTGATCACGATGATCCCGATGAGCACGAACAAGGCGCATCCCGCCGTGATCGCCATGACCTTGAACAACCCGAGGGCCTTTCGTGCCGCGAACACATCCCGTATCGGGCGCACCTGCTCAGACATTCGTTACCTTTCGTGATTCACCGACGGGAGCCATGGCCTTGTCCAGGTAGTGGCTGTCGGCGTAGTCGTCTCGCACCATCCTCCACCACATGTACCCGGCGAAGAGCGCGAAGACCCACCACTGCAGCGCGTATGCCGCGTTGCGCCAGGAGAGCCCGCTGTTGACCAGGGCCGGTGGAGGCACCCGCCGCATCGCCGGGGCCGCGGCTGACGTCACGTCCGGCTGCTCGGCGGTGGCGAAGACGAAGGCGTTGTACAGGCTGCCCGGCCAGCGGTTGACCAGAGCCGAAAGGTCCAGGACTGCCAGCTGTCCGTCCGGCAGCCTGGGTCCGTCGTGCACGGTGGTCTGCGACTCACCCAGCGCCAGGGTCCCGGACACGGTGACCCGGGCGGCCGGCCGGGGCGGGAGCGCCTGCTTCGGATCCGTCACGAACCCCCGCACCACGGCGATCCGCGCTCCGGTGGCCTGCACCACCAGCGGCGTCACGACCCAGTAGCCGGCCTGGCCGCGCAGCCGGCGCGGGGTCACCAGGACCTGCGCGGGCCCGTCATACCGGCCCGTCGCGGTGATCCGGCGTCCGGTGCCGTCCAGGGGAAACGGACCGTGGGGAGTCAGCACGGCCGCGAGGTCGACGACCGGACGCACGGGCGCGGAACGCACCTGCTCGGCGGTTCCCTTGTCGCGGGCCACGTTGAGCTGCCAGAGGCCGAGCATGCCGAAGGTGAGCATCACCAGGACCACGATCGCCAGCAGCCCCAGCCATCGAGGCTTCAACGCGGTCCGCAGCACCAGCCAAGGCTAATTCACCGGAGCCGCCGCCGCATCCGGCTGGGGCTTCGCTGCCTTGTTGTCGTCGAAGACCATGATGCTGCCGCCGTAGCAGGCAACCCAGACCGAACCTGTCGTCGGCTCGTAGGCGATGCCGATCGGGTGGAGGTCGGTGGCCGACCTCTCCATCTGCCTCAGGTCCGACGTGCGCAGCTTGGACACTGTCGACGACTTGTAGTTGACGACGTAGACGGCCCTGCCGTCGCTGGAGATCGCCAGCGAGCGGGGCTGCTCACCGGTGGAGACCGACGTGAGCACGCGGCCGGTCCTGGCATCGACCTTGCTCACGGTGCTAGAGCTGTTGTTGGTGACGTAGAGGTACTTGCCGTCCGGGGAGATCACGATGTGGCGGGGGCCGTTACCGGTCCGGGCGAAGGTCGAGACCTTCCTGGAGGCCAGGTCGACCCTGGCGATCCGCTGGCTGCCCATCACCGCGACGAAGGCGGTCCTGCTGTCCGGGGTGATCGCGATGCCCCTCGGGTAGGCGCCGCCGACCGGGATGGTGGCCACCAGCCTGGCCGACCTGATGTCGACCACCGACATGGTCCACGAGCACCAGTTGGTCACCAGCACTGTGGAGTCGTCGGGAGTCACGGCCACGTACTTCGGGACCGCGCCGACCTCGATGACCTGGTCGATCTTCAGCGTCGTGGTGTCGATCCGGTAGAGGAAGCTCTTGTCGGGGGCCGACTCGGGGCTGCAGGAGTCCAGTCCCTCCGGTCCGAACCCCTTGCCGTACATAGAGTAGTTGGAGACGTAGAGATGTTTGCCGTCATGGGTGAAGGCGGCCTCCACCGGCGAGCCCCTGGAAGTGCCAGGGTGGCCCCCGATCCCGAACTTCGAGAGATCGACAGAGTCGTCGATGGACTTCTTGAGCTTCCCGTCGGGGGTGAAGACCGAGATCGTGTGCGTGTACATCATGTTCTGCGCCGTGACCATGCCGAACGGAGAGGCCACGACGGACTTCGGGCTCAGCTGCCCGGTGATCCGCTCGCGCCGGACGAACGCGGTCTGGTCGGCCGGCAGCAGGACGGCCTGGGTCAGGCCAGTGGTCGTCGCCGTCTTGGCTCGCGAAGCCTCAGCCTTTGCCGTCTCAGCCTTCGAGGCCGCGGCCTTCGATGTCTCAGCCCTGGTGCTGGCCGTGACGACGGCAGGGCTCGTCGAGTCCCTGGCGATGGAGTTCTGGGTGACCAGGGTTGCGACCGCCAGCGCGGTGATGGCGACACCGACGACAACGCGCCGTCGACGAACAAAGGGTCCGGTGCGGATCATCGTGGTGTGCCCTCCGTGTTCCCGCTTGCCCTCAGCGAGCATGCGCTCGGACGTCTAGCGCCCTCAGGCTAGGGCAACGGGTCAAGCCGAGAGAGCCGCATCCTCATGACGCTCTGCACGATAATTCGTTTGTTCGCGGGCGGCTGCGCCCCTACCGTGACATAGGTCATGCAAAGGCTGCCCTATCCGGACCCCGGAGCCCCCGACCTGCGCACCCCCCTGCGCTTCCTGCGCTGGGTCGCCCAGGGCCAGTGGCGAACCCTTCTGTGCGGCGCCCTCTTCGGTGTCATCTGGATGGTCAGCCAGGCGCTCTTCCCCGCCGCCATCGGTCAGGCCATCGACCGCGGCATCATCGCCCGGGACACCCACGCGCTGCTGACCTGGTGCGGGGTCCTTGTCGGGCTCGGCGCGGTCGGCGCCCTCGCCGGGACGATGCGTCACCGGTACGCCGTCGAGAACTGGCTTCGCGCGGCCTTCCGCTGCATGCAGCTGATCGGCTACAAGGCCGCTGACACCGGCGAGGCGCTGCCCCGCCGGATGCCCACCGGCGAGGTCGTCGCGACGGTCGCCTCCGACTCGATGCGGCTGGGTGGCCTGTATGACGTGTCCGCGCGCCTTGCCGGCGCTCTGGTGAGCTACGTCGTCGTGGCTTTCATCCTGCTCGGCAAGTCCCGCCCACTGGGTCTGCTGGTCCTGATCGGCGTTCCCGTCCTGGTCTCGTGCCTCTCCCTGATCCTGAGCCCGCTGCAAAGGCGTCAGAGCGAGCAGCGGGAACAGTCGGGCAGGCTCACCAGCCTCGGTGCCGACACCGTCGCCGGCCTGCGGGTGCTGCGTGGCATCGGCGGCGAACAGGCCTTCCTGCGTCGCTACCGCGAGCAGTCGCAGCGGGTCCGCAAGGGCGGCGTTCGCGTCGCCGGGGTCCAGGCCGGCCTCGATGCCGCCCAGGTGCTCCTGCCGGGAGTGTTCGTCGTCCTGGTGACCTGGCTCGGCGCGCGGTTCGCCCTCGAGGGGACGATCACCGCGGGTGACCTCGTGCAGTTCTACGGCTACGCCGCCTTCCTGGTCATGCCGCTGCGCACCGCCAGCGAGTTCGCCGACCGCGCCACCCGCGCGCACATCGCGGCTCGCAAGATCATCCGGGTCCTGTCCACCGAGCCCGACGTCTCGGATGGCCCGGACCGCAGAGACCCGGCAGAGCTCGTCACCCAGCCCGTCACCCAGCTCGTCAGCCAGCCCGTCAGCCAGCCCGTCACCCAGCCCGTCAGCCAGCCCGCTGCCGGCGTGCCGCTGACCGACCCTGCCAGCAACGTCACGATCAGGCCGGGCGAGATGACCGCCATCGTCTCCGCCCGGCCCGAGGAGTCCGGCGCCCTGGCCGACCGTCTCGGCAGGTTCGGGCGGACGTGCACCGCGGTGCACCTGGACGGTGTGGCCATCGCCGACCTGCCCCTGGCCACGGTGCGCCGCCGCATCGTCGTCAGCGAGATCGACCCCCAGCTGTTCACCGGTTCGCTGCGTGAGGGCCTGGACCCACGCGGCAACCACACCGACGCCACCATCCTGTCGGCTCTCCTGGTCGCCAGCGGCGAGGATGTCATGGAAGCCCTTCCCGCCGGGCTCGACAGCGATGTCGAGGAGCGTGGCCGGTCCTTCTCCGGTGGCCAGCGCCAGCGCCTGGCTCTCACCCGGGCGCTGCTGACCAACGCCGAGACGCTGGTCCTGGTCGAGCCGACCAGCGCCGTCGACGCCCACACCGAGGCCCGTATCGCCGCCCGGCTGGCCATTGCCCGGGCCGGCCGCACCACTGTGGTGATGACCGCAAGCCCGCTGCTGCTCGACCAGGCCGACACCGTGATCCTGCTGACCGACGGCCAGGCCACCGCCCAGGGCACGCACCAGGAGCTGTTGGCGACGAGCACGGCATACCGGCACACCGTCGTGCGTGGGGAGGCTTCCTGATGACCCTGACCACCGAACCAACTATCCACACCCTGCCAATCGCCGACATGGCGTCGGTACGCCGGCACACCCGCGGGCTGCTGCACGGGCACCGGGCGACGCTGAGCAAGGTCATCGGGCTGCACGCGCTGGCCGCCCTGGCCGGGCTGGTCGCCCCCCGGCTGGTCGGCGCGCTCGTCGACGGGGTCACCCACGGCACGACGCAGGCCCACATCAACACCCTGGCCAGCTGGCTGGCGGCCTCGATCCTGCTTCAGACAGTGCTCGTGTGGGCCGCCAGGCGGGCCTCCTTCATCATGGGCGAGACCGTGTTCGCCCAGCTGCGCGAGCAGTTCATCTCCCGGGTCACCGGGCTGCCCCTGTCGACCGTCGAACGGGCCGGCACCGGCGATCTGCTGACCCGGACGACCAACGACGTCGAGGCGCTTTCACAGGTCGTGCGATTCGGCATACCCTCGCTGTTCGTCGCCGTCGTGACCACGGTGCTCACCGTGGCGGCGGCGCTGGTTGCCGGACCGCTGATTGCCCTGCCCATCGTCATCGGCGTCCCCCTCATCTGGGTCTCGACGCGGACCTACCTGCGGCTGGCTCCCGCGGGCTACCTGCGTGAGCGGGCGACCTATGCCGTGGCCA
>ENA-OBLH01000183-OBLH01000183.1-metagenomes-genome-assembly--contig:-NODE-183-length-22685-cov-5.09823_pt1 | contig 22685 bp, 17 predicted proteins | sample MGYA00153382_OBLH01 | MGnify analysis MGYA00153382
TCGGTAACCATAGCGCCACGGAAAGCAACACCGTCAGCGACATCAGCGACAACATTGCGCCGTGTACGGGATGCGCAAAATCCTTTTGCACGTCGCTATGATGCCGCACAAATTTGACGATCCAAAACAGCAGCAGCAACCCAAGTAAACCGGTGCCCAGGTACAGCAAAGCTGCGGCGATGATGTCGGCGTAACCCGTTCCAGGCATCGCCAATCGCCGCCACGCGCCCGCTAGCCCGAGCAGGCCGAATACAATGGCAAACAAGCCCGGTGGCAGGCGCGCGAGCCACGGGCGACCGGTGCCGATCGGCGTGACGGGCGAGCCGGAAGGGGCCGATGATGTTGAAGGCGGATTCGACGGCGGGGTCGCGATTTTCATGCGCCCAGTGTATTGCTCGCGACATTACCGACTCGAAGCCTGCGTAAAATTCGCATCTCCTCCTGTTTTCCTAACCTCGCTGATTTCGTTGCGCTCATGTCGCGGCGAGAGGCGAAGCATTTTCATTTTTGAAGCTAAAGCCCCTCCAAAATTCACTCGCCCTAGGCCTAGATTTCGGCACCACTAACACGGTGGTCGCGATGTCTTCCGACGATGGCCGCGCGCAGGTGTTGCCGTTCACTTTGGACGGCGACACGCACGCCACGTTTCGCTCGGCGATGTGCTTTTGGGATGAGGATGGTGATGCGGCGCGCGACCTGCGATTTGAGGCCGGTCCGTGGGCGATTGAGCGGTTTATTGACGACCCGACCGATTGCCGTTTTTTGCAGTCGTTCAAGACGTTCGCGGCGAGCAAATCGTTCACCGAGACGCATCTTCACGGCAAAAAATTCACCTTCGAAGACTTGTTGACTGCGTTCATCGAGCGCTTGCGCACGCACGCAGGGCCAGCGCTCGCGGACTTGCCGTTGCATCTGGTCGCGGGTCGTCCTGTGGCGTTTGCAGGCGTGAATCCGAACGAAGCGTTGGCGTTGGAGCGCTATGAGCGCGCGTTCAAACGGGTCGGCTTTGAGCAGATCACGTACGTGTACGAGCCCGTTGCTGCGGCGTTCTTTTTTGCACAACGATTGACCAAGGCAGCCACCGTGTTGGTTGCTGATTTCGGCGGTGGTACGAGTGACTTTTCGATCATTCGCTTTGAGCCGGGTGCGGGAAAAAATGGCGCGCTGAAATCAATTCCACTGGCGCATTCGGGCGTGGCGGTGGCCGGCGACGTGTTCGACTATCGAATTCTGGAGCACGCGATTTTGCCGCAGCTCGGACACCGCGCGCACTACAAAAGTATCGACAAAATCCTTGAAGTGCCGACCCATTATCACCATCGCTTCGCGCAATGGAATCAGCTTGCGCTGATGAAGTCGCCCACTGTATTGCGCGAACTGCGCGAATATTTGCGCTATGCCATCGAGCGCGACGGCCTCGAAAAATTCATCACGTTGATTGAGAACGACCTCGGCTATCCGCTGTACAAAGCTGTGGCCGACGTGAAGGCCGCGCTGTCGCATGCGGCCTCAGCGAAACTCGAATTTCGCGCCGAAGGCTTTGGCTACGACCTCGCGCTTGACGCCACGATTGAGCGCGCGGCGTTCGACAACTGGATCGCTGACGACCTGCAAAAAATTGAAGACGCGGTGGACGAGGCACTCGGCGAAAGTAAGCTCGATGCGAGCGAAATTGACCGCGTATTTCTCACCGGTGGCACGTCGTTCGTGCCCGCCGTTCGCGCGATTTTTGATCAACGCTTCGACCCAAAAAAAATCGAAACAGGCGATCAGCTTGAGTCCATCGCCTACGGTTTGGCGCTCATCGCCAGAACCGCAAATCCGGCGGCGTGGAGCTCAAATCTGGCTAACAGCTAAACGCTGAAACGTCGGTTTAACTTGGGTTAGTCGGTCGATTTGGCATAAAGTCGACAAGTGAGCTTTTTGCGATCCAAGCCCATATAGAACGGGGAATTCGCCACAAAGCCGAATACCCTTTTCAGCGATAATCAGCTACGCATCCAAGCGTTGCCCCACAGATTCAATGCGCGCGGGCCGTGCGGCCAGGTGCGATAGATCTGGTCGGCGGTCATCAACTCCAGCTCGGCGGAGAACTCCACTTTGTAGCCGTCCGGATCTTCGATCATGAAGAACAAATTGTTGCCGACGCCGTGCCGCCCCGGCCCCCACCAGATCGGTATTTCAAGGTCGCCGCAATGGTCCGCCCAATCGCGAATCGCGTTCCAGTTCGGCACTTCGTAGGCATGATGATCCGGGCCAGGTTGCGCCGCGCGGAACACCGCAAAGCTGTGATGCTCGGTGTCGGATCGCACGAACGCCGACGACAAATCGCCGTCAGTATCGAGCACCCGATCAGACTCGATAAAGCCCAACTTGTCGCGATAAAACTCAAGCATCGCGGGCGTTTGCGCCGACGCGCAAACGAAGTGCTGCAAGCGCGCGGGCAAGGTGATGTGCGTCACCGTTTGCGCGCTTTCGGCATCGGGCGCAACACAAAACAAGATCATGCGACGATCAGGATCACGCAGGCCAAAGGTGTGCTCGCCGAGCAGCGCTTGCAACTCAACCGCCACCGCATGAAGGTCTACGCCAATTGCTTCAAGGTGCGCGCGATACGCCGCCCATTCGGCTTGCGTCGGAAAGGCAAAAGCGATCACCGGCACCGTCTTTTGCGTTCCGGTGCGAAACAGCATCCAGCGATCCGCGCCGCGCACTTGCCACACGCCATGCGCGATTTCCATCACGGGATCATCCAGCAGCGCGGCGTACCACTCGGCGCAGGCTTTGGCGTCCTCGGTGGCGCGCTCAACGAGCAGCAAACGTGCGTTCCACACGGGCGTGGAAGCAGGAGGGGGCGTGGGGATCAACATACTGGAAATGTACGACGGCCACGCCACATCTGCAAATTACGGCCGCAAATGTGCGGCATTCGCATCAAGCGCTGCGGCCAATCAGCGCGCGATAACCCAGTATGCGGGCGGGCAACATCAGCAGCGCTTTGAGCAAAGCGAACACCGCGTCGAAGGTGATCCCAATCAAACGAAACGGCAACGACAACAGCCAGAACAGCGGCCACAACACCAGCGCCAGCAAAGCAATCGGCCAGGCCACCACCAGCAAAATCAACCAAACCACGAGGAGCACCAGAAATTTCATCACAGACTCCGAGTTAGTGTAATGGTGGAACAACGATCAACACAACGCGGTGCATTTCAACGTTGTGTAACGAAACGGGACGCGCGCCGATGACATGATCGCGCATTTTTTTGAAGTGACGATCAACGAAACAACGCTGCGACACTGCTCAGGAGCATCAAGCTCGTCGCCGCACCGGCAGCGCCCGCCATGTTGAACTCGGCGACCTTGGCTTTAGCGTTTGCGACTGTAGCGACAACGTTCTCCCGCATCAAGAAAAATCCAGACATCACCAAGAGCGTTGCGGTGAGGTTGAAAATGAGGAAGGTATTGAGTAAGTCCATTAGTGTTCTCCTTGAGTGCCGTAGAGTGTGGCGTGTTGCGATGGAGTGAACGTTAGACGCAGCGGTTCAACCGCAAAATAGGCTCGCGACGAATCGCAAGCAATTCAGCGCGAATTGCGGGTGTGAAGTTGTGAATTAGGCGAATAACGCGGCGCATGGCTGCTAGGATTGCAGGAGCATTGGATACTTGCGGCGCAAGCGCCTGTCTGCCATCAAGTGAGCTGACGAAACAATGAAGAGCTGAGAAGGCAATAGGCCAGCGACATCAGTCAACCGGCAGTTACCACGCGAGTTTCGATGCGAGTTTGAAGCGACATGAATGGACTTGGCTGACGCGGCAATGGCAGCGCTAGAAACCAAGCCTATTTCCAATCGGAAGAAAAGTCCAATAGGCCCGTAAGTTGCGCGGGCAACATCCTAAAACGCGCGCGAAAACAAGCTTCGCAAATTAGCGAATGGGGCGCCGCTCAATCACTCAACGAAATGTTGACAGGGTCTGTCGCAAGTCGGTGCCCCAAAACAAGCATATGTTCAGGGGCACAGAGTCACAACACGCTCGCTGACACAAAATTCAAGCGGCCGTATCGTGTCTTACCGACGCCTAACTACACGAAATAGTCGCCGTACTCAGTTTATTCGCACTGTCAATTGCGATGACGGTAATTATCTCGCCGCCCAAGAAGCCGGGGCCTGTAGTGACGGTAACACCAGAAATGAAGGAAGACAGCGTGGCGACGGATGGAGGAACCGACAACGACCAACTTAGCGGGCCGACGCCAGTCGCGCCTGCAAAATTAACTGTTCGATTCGCGCACGTTCCGGGATTGGCGGCTACAGCAGGTGGGCCGACTACCGCCGCGACTTTACCGACCGCGTTGAGCGTGACGGCGGTGGGCGCTATCGTCGTCGCTGTGCGTGCAGCAGAGCCAGGTTTCACCGAATAGGCCGCGGTCGTCGCTAGCCCTGACGCGTCAGTAATCACGAACGTCGCGTCGTATCCGACGCAATTTTGCGAGTAAACGTGGCTGGCTGTAAATCTACCGCCACTTTGAGCCACAGTCACCGAGGTGCTAGAGCTGACGCCGCCAGAAGAAAGCGTAAAGGCATTCGGGAGATTGTTGGTGATTGTGTACGGCGCACGTCCGCCGTAAATGATGTAGTCGCCACTGCCACCGGGGCATTCGGCGGCAAAAAAGCCAGTCGCAATCCACTCTTTCGGCACGACGCTCAGCACAGCTGTGCCGTTGATTGCTTGCACAATCGTAAACGCACTGTCGACCCGGTTGCCGCTGGTGGTATCCGTGGCGCGTATTAGTGCAGCCTGTGAAGGCGCACCGGCGTCCATGCGAATGACCGCATCGGCCTTGCCGTTTTGGTCGGTCAGAATGGTGACCGTTTTAGCCAATACCGTACCTGCTTGGTCAATCACAAAGTTGTAAGCACCCTGAATAACGTCAAATCGAACCTGTCGATTAGCAAGAACGGACGTTGCGTTGCTGCGCAGAGTGACTGAAGCCACCCCTGACTCGCTGCTACAAATCGCCGCCTGATTTACTACGCTCGCAGAAGCGCCTGCACACGTGGTGTTCGTTGTCGGGGTTATCGTCAGCGCGCCAATTAGCGGCGACGGTTTAACGGTCACGGTCACCGCGACTCGTTGCGCCGCCGCGTCCTGGACCGTCAGCGTTATTACGGCGTCTTGCGCGACAGCGTTGGCTGTCAATGTGATTGCAGCGCCGCCCACGACTTGCGTTACGGGCAGGACGACTGCATCAGAGGTGAACACTTGAAACGGGCCAACGCCGCTGCTGATGGTTACCACTGCCGGGGTGCCGGAATAGATGTTTAGTGTGCCCGGATTCACCACCAAGGGCGGGATCACCACCGCGGGCGGGACGGCGAATGGATCGGTGGCGCCGCCACCGCCGCAACCAGCGATGAACGCGGTTATCGAAAACAAGGCGACTGTCGCCAGCGACTTGATAGACGTTTTAGTTGAAACCACGTTCGGGCCCTTTCTAGCTCTGAAATTTACGCATATCCGGAAGACAAAACCGGCGCGCAATCAATACGTTATACGCAATTTCTAGATTTAACCGCAAGACAATGGCATAGCGCAAGCGCCATGTTTGCGGTGAGCGCGCGCGCGGGCAGCAAAACAACATTCATCGCATTGCAGCAAAGTTGAATATTCGATAAACTATGCGACCCGCGAATAAAACTATACCGTTTCTGCATCGACCGCCTATTGGAGTGGTCGAGAAGTTCGGCTTGGAGTGACTTACTGTGGATATTGAATTGCAAGTGCCCTACAAACCTGCCGCCCAAGGCATGTACGACCCCAAACACGAGCATGACGCCTGCGGGATGGGTTTCGTCGCGAACATCAAAGGACGCAAAAGTCACGACATCGTTGAAAAAGGCCTCAAGGTACTTGAGAATCTGACACACCGTGGCGCTGTGGGCGCGGACAAGTTGCAGGGTGACGGTGCGGGCATTTTGATTCAGGTGCCGGATACGTTTTTTCGGCGCGAATGCGGCAAACTCAAAATTACGTTGCCCGCTGTGGGGCAATACGGCGTGGGAATGGTGTTTCTGCCGCAGGAACCGGCGTCACGTATGGCTTGCGAGCAGGAAATCGAGCGCGCGATTGCGGCAGAAGGGCAGGTGCTCCTTGGTTGGCGTAACGTTCCGGTGGACGACTCGGGATTCAGCGAAGGCGTTAAAGCCATTGAGCCGATCATCCGGCAAATCTTCATTGGTCGCGGTTCCAAGGATATGGATCAGGACGCACTGGAGCGGAAGCTATACATCATCCGCAAAAGCGCCGGCCACGCCATTCAGGCGTTGAAACTGCGTCACGGTAAAGAGTTTTACGTGCCGTCAATGTCGACGCGCACCATTGTCTACAAGGGCATGTTGCTCGCCGATCAAGTCGGCGCGTTCTATCTTGACCTGAAAGACCCGATGCTGGTCACGGCGTTGGCCATGGTGCATCAGCGCTTTTCCACCAATACCTTCCCAACGTGGGATCTGGCGCATCCTTTCCGCATGGTCTGTCACAACGGCGAGATCAACACGCTACGCGGCAATTGCAACTGGATTCGCGCGCGCGAAGGCGCGATCGCATCGAGCGTTTTGGGTGAGGATTTGCCGAAGCTGTGGCCGCTGATTTACGACGGCCAGTCTGATACGGCGTCATTCGACAACTGTCTCGAACTGCTCACCATGAGTGGTTACTCGCTGGCGCACGCAGCGATGCTGATGATCCCGGAGGCATGGTCCGGCAACGCTTTGATGGACGAAGACCGTCGCGCGTTTTACGAGTATCACGCAGCGCTCATGGAGCCGTGGGACGGCCCGGCAGCTATGGCATTCACCGATGGTCGGCAAATCGGTGCGACGCTGGATCGCAATGGCTTGCGTCCAGCGCGCTACGTGGTGACCGACGACGACATGATCGTCATGGCGTCCGAAGTGGGCGTCCTCGATATTCCTGAAGAAAAAATCGTCAGGAAGTGGCGCTTGCAACCGGGCAAGATGCTGCTGCTTGACTTGGAGCAGGGCCGCATAGTCGATGACGAAGAGTTGAAGCGCGAGTTGTCGACTGCGAAGCCGTATCGCGACTGGATTGAAACCTCGCGCGTGTCACTGGAAGATCTGCCGGAGCCAGCGCCGGCCGAGAAGTCGCTTGTTTCGCTGCTTGATCGCCAGCAGGCGTTTGGCTACACGCAGGAAGATGTGAAGGTCATTCTTGCGCCAATGGTTGCCAATGGCGAAGAGGCTACCGGCTCAATGGGTAACGACGCCGCACTTGCGGTGTTGTCGAACAAGGCGAAGCCGTTCTACAACTACTTCCGGCAACTGTTCGCTCAAGTGACCAATCCGCCGATCGATCCGATTCGTGAAGAGCTGGTGATGTCGCTGGTGACTTTCATCGGGCCGCGCCCCAATCTGCTCGGACACGATACGACTGAACCGCAATCGCGCCTTGAGGCGCAGCACCCGATTCTCACCAGCGAGAACATGGAGCGCATTCGTCACATCGAATTGTTTTCGAGCGGCGCGTTCAAAGCGAAAGAGCTGGACATTACTTATCCTGCCGCATGGGGCAAGGAAGGTATCGAGGCGGCCGTCGCAAGCCTGTGCGCTGCGGCGGTGGACAACATCAAGCTGGGTCTGAACGTGCTGATCCTGAGTGATCGTGCCGTGGCGGCTGATCGCGTGCCGATTCCAGCGCTGCTGGCAACGTCCGCAGTGCATCAGCATCTGGTGAAAACCGGTATGCGTACGTCTGCAGGTCTGGTTGTCGAAACAGGTTCGGCGCGCGAAGTGCATCACTTCGCGCTGCTTGGCGGCTATGGCGCGGAGGCGATCCACCCGTACCTCGCACTCGAAACGCTGACGCAAATTTCCGACATCGTGCCGCAAATTTCCAAATACGAGAGCGAAAAACGCTTCGTCAAGGCGATTTGCAAAGGCCTGAACAAAGTTATGTCGAAGATGGGCATCTCGACTTATCAGAGCTACTGCGGCGCGCAGATTTTTGAGGCGGTGGGACTTAACTCTGCGTTCATCGATCAATATTTCACAGGCACCAGCAGCAGCGTTGAAGGCATTGGCATTTTCGAAGTCGCTGAAGAGAAGATGCGACTGCATCACCTCGCGTTTGGCAACGATCCGGTGCTCGCAGAATTCCTCGATGCGGGTGGCGAATACGCCGTGCGTACGCGCGGCGAAGAACACATGTGGACGCCTGAAGTCATCACCAAGCTGCAGCACGCCACCCGCGCGAACAACGCGAGCACATACAAGGAATATGCGGCGCTGATCAACCATCAGACTGGCAAACTAAAGACTTTGCGCGGCTTATTCGATTTCAAATTTGACCAGCGCACGCCAGTGCCGATTGAAGAGGTCGAGCCCGCTAAAGAAATCGTCAAACGCTTCGCCACAGGTGCCATGTCGCTCGGCTCGATTTCGACCGAAGCCCACGCAACGCTTGCCATTGCCATGAACCGCATCGGCGGCAAATCAAATACCGGTGAAGGCGGCGAGGACGCCAAGCGCTATATCCCGTTAGCAAAAGGTGAAACGTTGCAATCGCGTCTCGGTGCGCATCGCGTGGGCGACACGGTGTCAGCAGTAGAAGGTGATTCGCTGCGCTCCAAGATCAAGCAAGTGGCGTCCGGTCGCTTCGGTGTGACGGCCGAGTATCTCGCCAGCGCAGATCAGATTCAGATCAAGATGGCGCAGGGCGCGAAGCCCGGTGAAGGCGGTCAATTGCCCGGCCACAAGGTCAGCGAGTACATTGCGCAGCTGCGTTTCTCGGTGCCAGGTGTGGGCCTGATTTCGCCGCCGCCACATCACGATATTTATTCGATTGAAGACTTAGCCCAACTCATTCACGATCTGAAAAACGCGAATCCAAACGCCAGCATCAGCGTCAAGCTGGTCAGCGAAATCGGCATCGGCACGGTGGCCGCAGGCGTGACCAAATGTAAGGCCGATCACGTTGTGGTTGCCGGACACGACGGCGGCACCGGTGCATCCCCGATCTCGTCGATCAAGCATTGCGGCACGCCGTGGGAATTGGGTCTTGCTGAAACGCAGCAAACGCTGGTGCTCAACCGTTTGCGTGGCCGCATTCGTGTGCAGGCCGACGGGCAGATGAAGACGGGGCGTGACGTGGTGATCGGCGCGCTGCTGGGCGCGGATGAGTTTGGTTTCGCCACCGCGCCGCTGGTGGTTGAAGGTTGCATCATGATGCGCAAGTGTCATCTCAACACTTGCCCGGTGGGCGTTGCCACGCAGGATGAGGCGCTGCGCAAAAAATTCAACGGCCAACCTGAGCACGTCGTGAACTATTTCTTCTTCGTCGCAGAAGAAGCACGTGAACTGATGGCAAAGCTTGGTGTGCGTACGTTTGACGAGCTGATCGGGCACAGCGACTGGCTCGATATGCAGGCGGGCATTGACCACTGGAAGGCGAAAGGCCTCGATTTCTCGAAGGTGTTCTATCTGCCGAAAATGCCCGCTGATGTTGCGCGCTATCACGTCGAAGCGCAAGATCATGGGCTCGCGGGTGCGCTGGATCACGCGATCATCGCAGCAGCAAAACCAGCACTGGAATCGGGCAAAAAGACCGAAGCCGAATTTATCATCGGCAATCACAACCGCTCGGTCGGCGCCATGCTTTCGCATGCCGTGGTGTCGAAGTATCAGCACGCAGGCTTGCCGGATGACACCTTCCATGCGCGCTTCAAGGGCATCGCTGGCCAAAGCTTCGGTGCGTTCCTTGCGCGTGGCGTGACGTTCGAGATCGAAGGCGCAACCAACGATTACACCGGCAAAGGATTGTCGGGCGGTCGCATCGTTGTTTACCCCGATGCAAAGTGCCCGGCGAAGGCGGAAGACAACATCGTGGTGGGCAATACCGTGCTGTACGGTGCGACCGAGGGCGAAGCCTATTTCCGGGGTGTTGCCGGCGAGCGATTTGCAGTCCGTAATTCGGGCGCAACTGCGGTGGTCGAAGGCACCGGCGATCACGGCTGCGAATACATGACGGGCGGCACCGTGGTGGTGCTCGGCGCAACAGGCCGCAACTTTGCGGCAGGGATGTCGGGAGGTTTGACCTACGTTTATGATCCAAAAGGTCAGTTCGCCAAGCATTGCAATTTGTCGATGGTGAGCCTAGAGTCGGTTGCGTCCGAGCTTGAGCAAACCGGCACGGAGCAGGAGCTGATTGCACAGGGAAAGGGCCGCAAACGCCATCGCGACCTTTCTGATGAGGCGTTGATCAAATCGCTGATTGAAAAGCATTTGCGTTACACCGGCTCAACTGTGGCGCTGGCCATCATGGATGACTGGGCGACGCATCGCAAGCATTTTGTCAAAGTGTTCCCTCATGAGTACAAGCGGGCGCTGGCCGAGATGTATGCGGGATCGATCAAGGCTAAATCGGCGACCAAAGAAACGGTCGCGAAGTAGGTCACTCCCCTCGGGCTCAATCCCCTCTCTCCTCGCGGGAGAGGACTAGGGTGAGGGGGGCGGGTTCAATCCCAATCACATTGGTTTCGCGAACCACGTAACCCCTCACCCCCACCCTCTCCCACAAGGGGAGAGGGGGTATAACCAGATACCGCTAGATAACGAAGACACAAAGAAGATCATGGGAAAAATCACCGGATTCATGGAGTTTCAACGCTTGTCGGAGGCCGCTGAGGCGCCGCTTTCGCGGCTCCATCACTATCGCGAATTTGTTGTCACGCTGAAGGACGACGAGGCGAAGCAACAGGGCGCCCGCTGCATGGACTGCGGCATTCCGTTCTGCCAGACCGGCTGCCCGGTCAACAACATCATTCCCGACTGGAATGACCTCGTCTATCGCGGTAACTGGAAGCAGGCGCTCGATACGCTGCACAGTACCAACAACTTTCCGGAATTCACCGGTCGTGTGTGCCCCGCGCCGTGCGAAGCGGCGTGTACGTTGAACATCAACAACGATGCGGTGGGCATCAAGTCGATTGAACATTTCATCATCGACAAAGGCTGGGAAGAAGGCTGGGTCACGCCACAAGTTGCCGCTGCAAAAACCGGCAAATCGGTTGCGGTTGTCGGCTCCGGCCCCGCAGGCATGGCCGCTGCGCAGCAGCTGGCGCGTGCCGGTCACGCGGTCACCGTGTTTGAAAAATCAGATCGTATCGGTGGCCTGCTGCGCTACGGCATTCCTGATTTCAAGATGGAGAAATCGCATATTGATCGTCGTATTGCGCAGATGGAAGCCGAGGGCGTGACGTTCAAAACCTCGATGATGGTCGGCGACGGAAGCTTGAGCGCAGGCGTAGGCAGCGACGCTAAATCGCACGTCACGCCCGAACAATTGCAAGCCGAATTTGATGCGGTCGTGCTCGCCGGTGGTGCCGAGCATCCACGTGATCTGCCAGTGCCGGGTCGTGAGCTGAAAGGCGTTTACTACGCGATGGAATTTCTGCCTCTGCAAAATAAGCGCGTGGCAGGCGACGATGTTGAAGTGATCTCCGCTAAAGGAAAGCATGTGGTCGTGATCGGTGGCGGCGATACCGGCTCCGATTGCGTGGGCACGTCGAATCGTCACGGCGCGGCAAGCGTCACCCAGTTTGAACTGATGCCGCAACCGCCGGACAAGGAAAACAAGCCGATGGTGTGGCCGAATTGGCCGCTGAAGCTGCGCACTTCTTCGAGTCACGAAGAAGGTGTTGCGCGCGACTGGTCGGTCACCACTCAGTCTCTGGTTGGCAAGGACGGACAGGTCACCGGCCTCAAGGCCGCGCGCGTCGAATGGCGCGACGGCAAGATGGTTGAGGTCGCGGGCAGCGAGTGGGAAATGAAGGCAGACCTCGTGCTGCTGGCGATGGGCTTCGTGCATCCGGTGGCACCGGTTCTGCAGGCGTTTGGCGTTGAGCGAGATGGTCGCGGCAATGCCAAGGCGCACACTGACGAAGGTCATGCCCAAGGTGCGGCGGCTGCCTACGAAACCAATGTGCCGAAAGTGTTTGCGGCGGGTGACATGCGTCGCGGTCAATCGCTGGTGGTCTGGGCGATCCGCGAAGGGCGACAGTGCGCGCGGGCTGTGGATGCGTTTTTGATGGGTTCGTCGACGTTGCCGCGCTAAGCGAATTCGAGCGCTGCTTGGACGGTACAGCTTTTTTGTCTATGCCTTATTTCAATTGGGCGTAGATGATATTTTTTGCGTAAGTCGACATTCTGCCTTTACGCGCTCTACGCCCAAACTAAACGGGCTTTTCAATATAAAGCTGTATCGCCGTTCGCCGAGCTCAGAACCCGCGCCGTATTAGCATGTGAGCCATGAAATCCCACTCATTTCCGATCTGTGCGGCGCTATTTTGCGCCCCGGCGCTAGCACTTTTTGCCACCGCGCCGAGCGTGGCCACCACGCTCCAAATCGTGTCGGTGAGCGGCAAATCCTCGGCGCAATTCATGATCGACGGCATCCGTCGCGATGCGCGAGTGGGCGCGTTTACCGACGAAGGGTTGTTGCTCGAAAAAGTCAGCGATGACACCGTTAGCTTTCTCTATAACGGTCTGCCGCAGCGCATGCGCCTTGGTGAAATCGCGGTCGTGGATTCGCAAACGCAGGGCCTCATTAGTCACCAGATCCGCGCCGACCAGAAAAATAAATACTTGACACCTGCACTCATCAACGGCGGCAATGTGCAAGCGGAGATTGATCGTACGGCTGACGTGATCGTGATCCCGGTCGCCGATGCGGATCGTCTGAATTTGCAATACAAAGACAAAAAATCGCGCGTGTTTCAAGCGCCGAAACAAACGATTATCGAGATGAAAGACGGCAAGGAAAGCAAAACCGTCATCGAACCGAAAGACAAAGACGGCAAGCCGCTGACCTACAAAACCTACGCGCTGCAACTCAATTCGATTCGCGTCGGCGCGGTGGACATTTACGGCGTGTCGGCCATCGTCAGTGAAAAGCCGGGGCTCACCAACACCATCGTTGGTAGAGATTTTCTAAAACGTGTTGCGCCGTCATGGAACAACCGCATCCTTACTTTGGTTCGCCGTTAATGACTTTTAAAAACGATCTGTTTCTCCGCGCTTTCACTGACGAAATACTGCCGCGTCCGCCGATTTGGTTGATGCGCCAAGCGGGGCGCTACCTGCCTGAGTATCGCGCCACGCGTGGCAAAGCCGGTGGGTTCATGGATTTGTGCCGCTCGCCGTCGTTCTGCGCGGAAGTGTTGTTGCAGCCGCTGGATCGCTACGACCTTGACGCCGCTATTCTGTTTTCTGACATTCTCACCGTGCCCGATGCAATGGGTTTGGGTCTGTCGTTTGGCGTCGGAGAAGGCCCACGTTTTGCGCGTCCATTGCGTGATGAGGCTGCGGTGACGGCGCTCACCGCGCCCGACATGAGCACGCTGCAATACGTGTTCGACGCGGCCGCTGAATGCAAACGCGCGCTCACCACCAACGGCGTGCAGCGCGTGCCGCTGATCGGCTTCTCCGGCAGCCCGTTCACGCTCGCCTGCTACATGATCGAAGGGGGCGGCTCGACTGATGCGTTCCCGCTCACGCGTCGAATGATGCTGCAACGGCCCGAGCTGTTTCAACATGTGCTCGATACCAACGTGACTGCGGTGACCGCCTATCTCGCAGGACAAGTTGAGGCGGGTGCCGATGCGTTGATGCTGTTTGACACGTGGGGCGGCGTGCTCGCGCCGCGCTTGTATCGCGAGCTCTCACTCGGGCCGATGCAGAAAATTGTTGCCGCGTTGAAAGCGAAATTTCCACACATTCCGGTGATGATTTTCAGTCGGGGCGCTGCGCACAGTGTCGCCGCCATTGCCGCATCCGGTGCAGATGGTCTGGGCGTGGACTGGCAAAGCGATCTGATCGACGCACGCGCTGCGACCGGTCCGAACGTCACGTTACAAGGCAATTTCGACCCGTTGCTACTGACCACTGATGAGGCGACCATTCGCCGCGAACTGGCGAAATCACTGGCTGGATTCGACGTGCATCACCGCTATGTGGCGAACCTTGGCCACGGCATCACGCCCGACGCCGACCCGGCGCTGGTCGAAGTGCTGGTGCAAACGTTGCGCAGTTCTTAGCACACCCAGACAAAGCTGATCGTGGCAAATATGACTTGACAAAGGTCAAATTTGTCGCTCCACCGCGCCAGTTATGCACAAAAATGACGAATCCGTGACAGGTGAGTGCGCGCCCCTGCTGAAACCCGCATGAATTCGTCTAACGCCTTGATTTAATTAGATGTTTTTGCGTCGCTACAGAATCAGGCAGAGTTGCAACAACCGCATTCAGGCGTGCCTTGCAGCGTACCGGCAGGTAGTAGCTCACATAGTTATCCACAGGTGCTGGGGACGGGTTTTTGACCGATAGCGAACCTTCTATTCCACGCGCAAAATACGGTGAGCAAGCGCTCACACGAGTATCCGTGGAGCTGCCACTGGCCATCGGACGAGCGCTCGACTACGCGTGGCCGAACGAAATCGGCGCGCCGCCTGCATTGCATGCCGCCGTTGAAGTCACGGTCGGTACGCGGCCTCACGTCGGCATCGTCACGGCGATTCATGACGCGGCGTCAGACGAGCCGCAAAAGTTAAAAAAGATTCGCCGCATGATTTGCGCGCCGCTGCCGTCGGGGCTCGTCCACCTCGCTCAATTCGTCGCTGACTACTATCAGGTGTCGCTCGGCATGGCCTGCGGACTGATTACGCCAATGGATTCGCCGCCACCACCTGAACCGGTGGCATGGCAACTTACGGCGCAGGGACGCGATCACGTACGCCATATTGCCGCCCGCAATCGCGCGCAACGCGTGCTGGCTGAGGCGCTGAAGGCTCGGCTGAACGCCGATGCACGGATGGCGCTCACCGCCACGCAGCGCCGCTTGTTGAACGAGTGGGTCGAGCAAGGCGTCGCCGAAGCGGTCTTTGCCGACGCGCGGCAACCCATGCTCGTGCTGCCAGTGCTGCCCACGTTGACGCCCGCGCAAACCGGGGCCACATTGGCGCTACGCGCGCGCGCGGACGAATTTTCCGTGTCGCTGCTGCACGGTGTTACCGGTAGCGGCAAAACCGAGGTTTATTTCGATCTCGTCGCTGCCACGTTGAACGCCGGCAAACAGGTGTTGCTGCTGGTGCCGGAGATCAACCTCACGCCGCAACTGATTGATCGGGTGTTGAAAGCATTGCCCAGTGTCACCACCGCCGTGCTGCACTCCAAACTCGCTGTGGGCGAGCGCAATCGCGCGTGGCATTCGGTGCATTCGGGCGTCGCGCGGCTCGTCATCGGTACGCGGCTCGCCGTATTCGCACCTGCCGCTAACCTGGGCCTCATCGTCATCGACGAAGAGCACGACGGCTCGTACAAACAGAGCGAATCGCCGCGCTATCACGCCCGCGATGTGGCAATTGTTCGCGCGAAACAGGCCAACATTCCGGTGATTCTCGCCAGCGCTACGCCGAGCTTGGAGACGTGGCGTAATGTGCGCCATGCACGGAGTGATGTGTACCAACACATCGTGCTCAGCGAGCGCGCCACGGCAGCTGCCGCCTCATCGCTCAGACTAGTGCCAGGGCGCGGCAAGCGCGTCAAATCTGGCCTGTCAGAAACGCTCGCTGACGGCATTGCCGAACGACTCAAGCGCAACGAGCAAAGTCTCGTGCTGGTCAATCGTCGAGGTTTCGCGCCTGCGATTTACTGCCCGCATTGCGGCTGGAGCGCACCTTGTAAACGCTGTGACGCCAAACTCACGCTGCATCAAACGTCACGCTCGCTGCGCTGCCATCATTGCGGCTTTCACTCGTCCGTGCCCACGCGGTGCCCGTCTTGCGGACACCCGGAATTGGTAGGCGCTGGAGTCGGCACGCAAAAGCTTGAAGCCGCGTTAATCGAAGCGTTTCCCGTCGCGCGCATCGCCCGCGCCGACACCGACTCGCTGTCCGGCAAACACGCATGGCGCGAGCTGTACGAGCGCATCCTTGCGCGCGAAGTCGACATCGTGGTCGGCACACAAATGATGGCCAAAGGCCACGATTTTCCGGCACTTACATTAGTCGGCGTAGTCGATGCAGATCGTGCTTTGTTCTCGACCGATTTTCGTGCACAGGAAGATTTGTTTGCGCTGCTAACGCAAGTTGCCGGACGCGCCGGACGGCACGCTTTACCGGGTGAAGTGATGGTGCAAACCGAGTTCCCGGATCACCCGGTGTTTCAGGCGTTACTGGCCAACGATTACGCCGGTTTCGCCGACCGAACATTAGCCAGTCGCGAAATGTTCGGCCTGCCACCCGCATCACGCATGGCATTGGTGCGCGCCGAAGCAAAGGACACGCAGGCCGTCGCCGATTTTTTCGCGCGCGCCCATGTCGTGCTGCGCGAAGCGTTGGGCACCAAAGACGGCGAAGTGTTCGCTCCGCAACCCGCACCGCTCGCGCGCAAGGCTGACTTCACCCGCTGGACGATGACCGCCATTGCGCCCAAGGTGCGGCCACTTGCAGAGGCCCTACACAAACTCACTGAAACCATGCAAAACGACCGCCCTAAAGTGCGCTGGACGGTAGACGTGGATCCGTACGACTTCGGTTAATTCCAAGTCCAATTCAATCCGATACGTCGTCGCTCCTCCTTGCCGTGCTCACGCACGGTCTGCGTCGTTGCGCCTAGTCTCGCATTGAGCTGGACTTGGAATGATGCGCGCCACTGGCGGCAACGACTGCCAAGCGGCAATCACCTGTTCCGCCGTGATGTCCATGACCCGCGATGCTTCGCCGCGATCACTTTCCAGCGCGATCACGGGCGAGCCCGGTGAGCGAGGTCGCCAGCGGGTGCTGCCCATCGCGCCGAACAGCACCACCAGCGGGCAGCCGAGCGCTGCTGCCGCATGTGCGGGGCCGGTATCAATCGAGATCATGCTGTGCGCACGCTGCATCAGCGGCAGCAAACGATTGATCGGCAGCGCACCCGCAAGATTGATCACGGCGGCGTTGTTGCAAGCGGCGGCGATATCTTCGAGCGGCGGACGCTCTACGTCTGCGCCGCACAGCAGAACACGCGCGTTCGGCATGTCGTGCGTGATCGCCGAAACCAGCTTCGCCCAGTTTTCAGGTGCCCAATATTTGTTGTCCGCCCGCCCCGATTTGCCGTGCCTTAACGTGCGTTTATTGCCCGGTTGCAGGAGCACCAGCGGCGACGCTGCAATGCCCAGTTCGTGCAACCACGCTTCGCAGGCCGCCCGCTCGGTGTCGGTCACAAACAAACGCGGAGCAGCGGCGGCACCTTTTTTTGATGGGGCAGATGACGCAAACGCAGTCGGCGTCTGCTGCGCGACGTCATTCCACCAATCCACCCAGTGTGCCTGATTTCCCGGCCACGTGTCCCACGCCCGCAAAATATTTTCACGAGCAATGCCCGCTCGCAGCAACAGCGCCAACGCCTGCGGCTCCGGGTCGCACAAATACACAGGTACATTGCGCTTTGTGGCCATCCAGAGCACGGCCTGCCATTGACTCGGGCACAGCCAGTAGGGCGTTTTGCGGCTGGTAACAAGCTTGATCTCACGCACTGCCGGATCGTTTGCCAACAGCTCCGGCGTCCACGGCCCAGCGCTGAGCAGGTCAACCGATGTGCCAAAGCGTTTACTCAACGCTTCGATCAACGCAGTGAGCATCACCACATCACCAAAGGCAGCGAAGCGGACTATGAGCGGGTGTGTTGTGGGCTGCGATGTCATGCGAAATTATCGACGGCGAGCGACCGCGTCACGGTTGATGCACGACGTGCGCAGTTTTCTCCATGAACGGGTTGACGATTTTTACGCCGTTGATGATTTCACCGGTGTTCAAGTCTTCGCTGTAGAGCGTGTCGCAGCCACTGGTAATAGCGGCTTGCACGATCAGCGCGTCGTAGAAAGACAGGCTGCGCGTCTGATGCAAATCAACGGCAGCGTTGATGATGGTTGGCGTGACTTGCACCACCTCGAACTGCTGATGCGCGCCGAGTTGCTTCCTCACATGGTTGGCCTCTAACCCCATTTTGCGCAACGCGACGTTGGCAAACTCCTGCAACACTTGCGTTGAAATCACACCTTTGCCGGAGAGTTTGAGGTGCCGTAGCAGCGCTAACGCTGTGTATCGCTTGGTCGGTTCGTCGCTGGCTTCCGCGTAAACGAGAATGTTGGAGTCGATGAAGCTAGCCACGCGCGTTAGCTTCGTCGCGATCAAATTTCCAGCCGTTCAAACGGCCTTTGCCAGCAATCGCGCGCGCCTCGAACGCATCGTGATCCGCCTCGCGCTGATCGGCACCGGACAAACGCTCGATGTGTTCGCGCACTAGCTGATTCAGGCTGGTGCCCATCGCCTGCGCCGCGTCGCGTGCGCGCCCGATAATTTTTTCGTCGACAGAGAGGGTTAGATTTGCCATTCGGAATCCTTACACGTGCGCACATAATACGTGTAACTAGGGTGGTCGTCAACGATTCCGGTGTCTCGAATGCTTCGATCCGCACCGAAACACCGCCAACCCGAAATGCCTAGACTGTCACCCTGAAATGATGACAACGAAACGAGCGCAATGACAGCCGCAACACCCACGAATTTACGCTTTGAACTGCTGCTGCTAGGAGTGCTCGCCTGCCTCTGGGGATCGTCGTATCTGCTGATCAAAGTTGCATTGGCCACTATTCCGCCGGTCACGTTGATGGCGATTCGCGTGACTTTGGCGGCATTGTTTCTCCTCGTGGTGATGCGGGTACGTAGCGAACTTTTGCCCACGGATTCACGTTCATGGTGTGATCTGTTCGTGCAGTCGCTGCTCAACAGTAGTGTGGCCTGGCTAGTGCTGGCGTGGGGCGCGCAATATGTGCCGAGCGGCATGGCGGGTGTGCTCAATTCGACGTCACCGCTGTTTGTGTTTTTGCTCACTGCGCTTTCGTCAAATGCGTCGTCCGGCGGCGCAAGATCAATGAAGAAAATCACCGGTGTCGTGCTTGGTTTTGTTGGTGTGTTGCTGGTCGTCGGTATTGATTCGTTGCCTGGCCTCGGGCAGCAAACGCTCGCACAAGCGGCCGTCTTGTGCGGCGCGTTTCTGTATGCCTGTGCCGCGCTCAATGGCAAACGACTGGCACACCTGTCGCCGCTGGTCACCGCGACAGGAACGATGCTCTGGGCAGCGGTCAGCCTTGTGCCGCTAAGCCTGCTGCTTGAACAGCCGTGGACGCTGACTCCATCAACTAGTTCGCTATCCGCAGCGGCGACACTCGCGATCATGTGTACCGGCATTGCGCTCATCATCTACTTTCGCCTGATACACACGCTCGGTGCAATGGGTGTGGCGAGCCAGAGTTACCTGCGCGCGGGTGTGAGTGTTTTGCTTGGGCTCTTCGTGCTTGGCGAGCAACTCTCAGCCACCGTGCTGATCGGCTTGATCGTGACGATTGTGGGTGTGGCACTGATCAATTGGCCCGCGAAAAAGCGCGCGCTCAATGTTTGACGTCACCCCACTCGCGATGTTCATCGCTGCTGCGTTCGTGGCTGCAGGTTTCTCCAAAGGCGTGCTTGGCATGGGCCTGCCCACCATCGCTATGGGGCTGCTCGGTATCATCATGCCGCCAGCAACAGCGGCGACGTTGCTGGTCATCCCCTCGTTCGTCACCAACATCTGGCAGCTCTTCGCGGGGCCACGATGTGGGGTGCTTGCGCGCCGACTGGCGACGATGATGATCGGCGTTTGCATCGGCACCGCGCTCACCATTGGCGTGCTCACCGGTCAATCCGCCGCCTTCGCGAGTGCCGCACTGGGGGCCGTGTTGCTGGTGTACGGCGTAGTCGGCTTGGCGGCACGACGCTTCACCGTGTCGCCCTCCGCTGAGCGGTGGTTGTCGCCACTGGTGGGACTGGTCACCGGGCTCATCACCGGCGCGACAGGTATCTTCGTGATCCCGGCGGTGCCGTATCTCAACTCGTTGGGGTTGAGCAAAGACGAGCTAATTCAGGCGCTGGGTTTGTCGTTCACCGCGTCCACGGTAGCGCTCGCCGCCGCGCTCTTTTTGAGTGGCGGTTATCAGGTGTCTGCTGTCGCCAGTTCGCTGCTGGCCGTGCCTCCCGCACTGTTCGGCATGTATGTGGGGCAGCGGGTGCGGCACCGCCTTAAAGCCGACGTTTTCCGGCGCTGGTTTTTTGTCGGATTGATGATGCTCGGAGCGTACATGGTGCTGCGCGTTCTGGTCACGCGATGAGCATCCCAGCCATGTCGCGTGCGACGCCCGAACCGCGCTTCGCACGCATCGCAGCGATCATTGCCGACCCGTCGCGAGGGCGCATGCTGGCGCTGTTGCTGGGCGGAGAGGCGCGCTCTGCGGGCGAGTTGGCGCGTACTGTTTCGATCACGCCGCAGACCGCGAGCACGCATCTCGCGCAGTTGCTTGATGCCGGGTTGGTGAGTTTGCGCAAGCAGGGTCGGCATCGCTACTTTACGCTGGCGGATGCCGATGTGGCGCACATGCTGGAGGCGCTGTCGTTTGTCGCGGAGCGAGATGATGTGCGTACGCGCTGGGACACGCCCGCGTACAAACCGCTGAAATATGCGCGCAGTTGCTATTGCCATTTGGCGGGTGAACTGGGTGTGCGGCAGCATGATGCATTGATTGCGCAGCGTGTGCTATTTGCCGGCACTGATGGCGCGCTGACGTTGAGCAAAGACGCTGCGGCCTGGTTGCATAACGCGGGCTTTAACGATGCGGCTATCGCCTCGCTGCAACGTGATGCTTTGCAGAAACGCTTCGCTTACCCGTGCATGGATTGGTCGGAGCGTCGCGAGCATTTGGCGGGCGTGTTTGCGACGGCATTACTCGCGCACTACGTCGCTCGCGGTTGGTTGCAAAGGACCAAAGCGCGGCGCGCACTTGCGCTGACGTCTGTCGGCGCGGTGAAAATTTCGCAACTGTTTCACGTGGCATTGTGATCCGCACGCAACGCATATCGCGCCGCGAAAATTTCGTGGTCAACCACACGACGAATTGCGTGCGCAGCGCCCGTTTGACGACCGTGCATACTGTTCCGGAAAAAGTGGGCACGCGTTTCGACTTGGTGCCGTTAGGCTCAATCTTGACGACGGCGTGTCCACGTGTGCACACATCCCAGCGCAGACCGCGCCGTGCTGAACAAACTCTTTGCGCCGCCAACAAGCGGTCCTTCCCGGTGCATCGGTTACGGCCTCTCCTACGCTTGAAATCAATACAGCTTTTAGGCATGTGCGGCTTTAAATAGGGGCTTACACCTATAAAATGGCATATATCGACTAATAGCGCAAAACGCGTACTAGCCCCAATCAAATAAGGCTTTCAGCATAAAGCTGATTAGATTGTTTGCCACAAATTGTGTGGCAGTGCGGCCCGGATTACCTTTGCGGCGCGCGACGGCGCACAGCGCTCCCTCGCGGTCGGGCACGTCCGCCGCGCTAACCGCCCCGCGCGAACTAAGCACCGTCGGCTGGCGCGCCTTCTCCCGCATTGCAGCAACGGTAATAGCGCTTCTAGTTTCTCTCGACTGATACGGCGAATCTATTGCTGTCTCGCTCCTCCATCTCTCGTCGGCCCACTTGACCGCAGACAGACTCTAGCCAAAAAGCCAAATCAAAAAATTGATAATCTGGTGATTGAGGTGAACATCTCCAGCGCCAACGATCCGGCGTGACTATTGCCGCTTTCTTCCAGCGCGGGCGACCATACGCAAATGCCGCATTGCCCGGGCAAAATTGCCACAATCCCACCACCGACACCGCTCTTCGCGGGCAGCCCTACGCGAAACGCAAAGTCGCCCGCCGCGTCGTAGGTGCCACAGGTCAGCATCAGCGCCGACAAACGCTTCGCCGAACTGGGGTCCACTTCTGCTTCGCCCGTCCAAGGATTCACGCCGTGATTGGCTAAAAAGCAAACCGCGCGCGCCAGTTCTACGCAATTCATCTCAATCGCGCAGTGATGGCAATACGCATGCAGCACTTCGCCGACCTTGTTATGCAGATTGCCGAAGCTCTTCATGAAATGCGCCATCGCCGCGTTGCGCGATGAGGTGCTGATTTCCGATTGCGCGACTTTCGTGTTGTACGTAATGTCCGCGACGCCGCTCACTTTGCGCACAAAATCCACCAGCGACTGCGCCGCATTCACGCTGCGGCTCGCCAACATATCGGTGATTACCAGCGCGCCCGCGTTGATGAACGGGTTGCGCGGAATGCCCAGCTCCGCCTCAAGCTGCACCAGAGAATTGAATGGACTGCCTGACGGCTCCCGCCCGACCCGCGTCCACAGCGAATCGCCTTCGCGCTGGAAAGCGAGCGTTAGCGCGAAGAGTTTCGAAATAGACTGAATCGAAAACCGCTTCGTCGCATCGCCCACCGCGTAAACATTGCCCGCAAAGTCCACCACCGCCATGCCGAATTGATCGGGCGCGACGTTGGCCAATTCAGGGATGTACGACGCAACCTTGCCCTCGCCGATGATGGGTTTCAGGGCGGTGTAGATACGGTCGAGGGTGGCTTGGTAATCCATGGCGGGATTATGCGCAAACTTGTCCCCTCTCCCGCAGCGCGGGAGAGGGTTAAGGTGAGGGTGGTGGAATTAGGTGGATTGCGTCCCACTCCACCGTTCGCCCTGAGCGCAGCGAA
>ENA-OBLH01000184-OBLH01000184.1-metagenomes-genome-assembly--contig:-NODE-184-length-22625-cov-6.11604_pt1 | contig 22625 bp, 27 predicted proteins | sample MGYA00153382_OBLH01 | MGnify analysis MGYA00153382
TGCCGAGCACGAGGCCGATCATGATCTGGACAGTCAGGCGGTTGGCCAAGTCGTTTTCCCCTTTGTGCGATCAGCTTAGGCGGAAGCGAGCGCCGCGAGCAACCCGGCAGCGAAATCGGACAGCGTATCGTCGCGTGCGCCCATCACGACAATGCGGTCGCCGGGACGGGCGAGGGTCAGCAACCGGGTACCGCAGGCGTCGCGTGAAGCAATGTGTTCGGCTTGTTCGCCAATGGCATCGACAAGCGCTTCGCTCCCGACGCTGCGGTCGACGGTGCCGCCGTAATAAGCCGGATCGCTGACGATCAGACGGTCGCCCTCGGCCAGATTGGCGCGGAAGGCATAGGCAAGTTCGCGGCCCATTTGTTTGAGCGGGCCATAGCCATGCGGTTGAAAGAATATGAGCAACCGTCCGGGGAAAGCATGGAGCGCGGACAGGGTGGCGGCGATCTTGTCCGGGTTGTGGCCGAAATCGTCGATAACAGTGATGTTATTTGCGGTGCCGATCACATCCATGCGGCGCTTGAGGCCGGTAAAGGTCGCGAGCGCGGTGGCGGCGTCGGCAAGCGTTACACCCACCGATGTGGCAGCACCGATAGCAGCAAGCGCATTCGAGACATTGTGACGACCGGGGACAGCGAGCATGACGGGCGTGTCGCCGATGCTGAATTCAACGCCGTCGGGGCGTTCGACGAGTTCGGTGGCGCGGAGGTCGGCAGCGGCGACGAGGCCGAAGGTTAGCGCATCCGTACAAAGCGCCGTCGCTTCGGCATTGTCCGCATTTACAATAGTTTTGCCCGCCGCCGCCAAAAACCCGCCGAACAAGGCGCGCAATTCCTCCATCGATTTATGATCGACCGCGACATTGTTAAGCACCGCCACCGTCGGACGATAGAGCGCAATCGACCCATCGCTCTCATCGACTTCACTGACGAAAACGTCACCCGCCCCCACGCGCGCGCCGGTGCCGTAGTTCTTCATGATCGCGCCGTTCATGATCGTCGGATCGCGGCCTGCCTGATCGAGGATCCAGCCAATCATGCCCGTGACAGTCGATTTGCCGCTGGTCCCGCCGACAGCGATGCTGACCGGTGCGGCGTTGAACAATTCGGCCAGCAGTTCTGCCCGCGTCATCCGCGCGCAGCCGAGTTCGGTCGCGCGGACGATGTCGGGGACGGTCGCTTCGATGGCACCGCTCGCCACGACGATCTGGTCAGGCGAGACGATCCCGCTGCCGTCCTGCGCGTGCAGCGCGATGCCGCGCGATGCCAATCCGTCGAACTTGGCTCCCAACCGCCCCTGATCGAGCGAGCGGTCGGACCCCGCCACCGTCGCCCCCTGCGCTGCCACGATTTCGGCGAGCGGCATCATGCCGCTACCGCCGATCCCTACAAAAAAATATGATTTGCCCGTGTATTCGCCCATCGGGTTGCTATCGTGGCTAACCGTAAAGGGAGCAAGATGCGTATCGCCGTTGTCGCACCGTCGAACACCGTTTCACCGCAAATCCCCGCGCGGATCGCGGCGTTGGTTGCCGACCGCTATGGCGACGACGCGCCCGAAATCGTGTTCTACCCGCAATGTTTCCTGTCGGAGGGACATTTCGCCGGACCCGATGCCGCGCGTGAAGATGCCTTGGTCGAGGTCGCGAACGATCCGTCCTTCGACGCAATATGGTTCGCGCGCGGCGGCTATGGCGCAAACCGGATCGCCGAATCTGCCATTGCGCGGATGGGTGATGCGGCGCGACACAAGACTTATCTTGGCTTTAGCGACGGCGGGTTCATCCTTGCGGGCCTGTTGGCGCATGGCATTGGAAAGCCCGTCCACGCCCCGATGCCCGGCGACGTCATGCGCGACGGTGGCGAAGCTGCAGTGCTGCGAACGCTCGACTGGCTGCGCGCGCCCGTGGCTGCGCCACAACCGCAAGTCGCGTTCAATCTGACTGTCCTGTCAAATTTGCTCGGCACCCCGCTCGAACCCGATCTGGCGGGACGGGTGTTGATGCTCGAAGAAGTCGATGAGCAGATGTACCGCATCGACCGCACGCTGTTCCATGTCACGTCGAGCGCCAATGTGCGGGCGTGCGCCGGGATCAGGCTCGGTCGCTGTGCGCCGGTCCCGCCGAATAAACCCGATTTCGGCATCGACGAAGTCGCGGTCGTGCAGCACTGGTGTGCGGTCGCCGACATCGACTGGCTCGGTCGCGCCGATATCGGCCATGACATTGCCAATATTGTTGTGCCGTTCGCCTGAGCGACTGAAGTGCCACCGCTTCCCGGCAGCGGGACAGCCGACCGGGAAGGGTACGCAACGCAACAACTCGTCCGGGGGGATGGACGCGCGGGGAAACGTGGCAAATGGCGTCTGGTTCCCGCACGGATCAAAAAAATCTTGCCGGGGACGGTGGCGCGCGCGAAGGCGGCAGCGATGCGGCGCGCAATTCTCTTACCGGTCATTTTGGCGCTTGGCATCGCACCGGCGGCGGCACGCACGACGCTGGGCAGTTTCGACGGCTGGGCCGCCTTCCGCGACGAGCAACCCTTGCGCTGTTTCGCCATTGCCCAGCCAGTGCGCGGCGGTGGCGGCAAGTGGGAGCCCTTCGCCAGCGTCGGCAGCTGGCCGCAGGCGGGAACACGCGGGCAATTCTATGTGCGTTTGGGCCGTGAACGCCGCGCGGGTGCGCCCGTCACGCTGATCGTCGGCGAGCGGCGTTTTGTGCTGACGGGTTCGGGCGCGGACGCCTGGGCACCCGACGCGCGCACTGATGCCGCCATCGTTGCCACGATGCGAAGCGCGCGCGGGATGAGCGTGGCGAGCGTCGCCGCCACCGGCGGCGGTTTTGCCGAAACCTATGCGCTCAAGGGCGCAGCAACCGCGATCGATGCGGCGGCGCTTGGTTGTGCGCGCCGCTGAGCCTATGTGCGCGCCATGACGCCCCTTATGTCCAGCCCGGGCAACATCGATCCCGTCCCCGTCGCGCGCCCGGCTGAGCCGCGCCCCGACGGCAAGATCGATCTTGTGGGTCTCAGCAAAGCGGAGATGCGCGAGGCGCTGACCACGGCGGGACTCGATGCCAAGAGCGCGAAGCTGCGCGCCAAGCAGATCTGGCATTGGGTCTATAATCGCGGCGTCACCGATTTTGCGTTGATGACTGACATCGCCCGCGCGCAGCAGCCGTGGCTCACCGAGCGGTTCGTCATCGGGCGGCCCGAGATCGTCGAGGCGCAGGTCTCGACCGACGGCACGCGCAAATGGCTGTTGCGGACGCCCGACGCGCAGGATTTCGAGATGGTGTTCATTCCCGACGCCGACCGGGGCACTCTATGCGTCTCCAGCCAAGTCGGCTGCACGCTCAATTGCCGCTTTTGCCACACCGGTACGATGCGCCTCGTCCGCAACCTGACGGCGGGCGAGATCGTCGGGCAGGTCATGCTCGCGCGCGATGCGCTGGGCGAATGGCCGTCGACGCAGGACGGGCGGCTGCTGACCAATATCGTCATGATGGGCATGGGCGAGCCGCTGTATAATTTCGACGCGGTGCGCGACGCGCTGAAAATCGTGATGGACGGCGATGGCCTCGCGCTCGGCAAGCGGCGGATCACGCTGTCGACCAGCGGTGTGGTGCCGATGATGGCGCGGGCGGGGGTGGAGATCGGGGTCAATCTGGCGGTCTCGCTCCATGCCGTGACCAAGGAAGTGCGCGACGAAATCGTCCCGCTCAACCGCAAATACGGGATCGAGGAGCTGTTGCAGGCGTGCGCCGATTATCCCGGTGCGAACAACGCGCGGCGCATCACCTTTGAATATGTGATGCTGCGCGACAAGAACGACAGCGACGCCGACGCGCACGAACTTGTCCGCCTGATCCGCAAGTATAATTTGCCCGCCAAGGTCAATCTGATCCCGTTCAACCCATGGCCTGGCGCGGCGTACGACACCTCGACTCCCGAGCGGATCAAGGCGTTCAGCAACATCGTGTTCGAAAGCGGCATTAGCGCGCCCGTCCGCACCCCGCGCGGGCGCGACATCGACGCGGCCTGCGGACAGCTGAAAACCGCGAGCGAAAAGAAATCGCGCGCCGAACTCGATGCGCTCGCCGACGAAAAGCAGGCTGCGCTCGGATGAGCTTCACCTGGTGGTGGTATCCGACGCGGCGGTTCGAGCTCGAGGGACACCCGTTTGTCGTGAGCTGTATCGCGCGCACCGACGGTCTCCACACGGCTTTGCGGCTGCGCGATGTGACGATGGCCACTGACGCGACGCCGCTGTTCGGACCTGACGCCGTCCGCAACCACCGCCTGCCGACGGCATTCCCCGACGGGCGGGCGCTGGAGGTCGAGCTTGGCTATATCGGGATCTGGACGACCGGCATCGTCGTGCGGCTGGCCGGGCGCGTCGTCTATGAAAGCCACCCGGGGCAGGTGCCACATTATCCCGAGAAATACCGTCAGCCGACAATTGATGCCGGGTCGGGCGCGCGCGGCAGTATAAAGTCGGCTTTTGTCGATGGGGCGACGGCACATGGCCAGGACTGGTCGGTGTGGCAACGCAACAAGCTGCCCATTGCCGTCGATATCGCGACGGGCTTGTTGTTTTTTATCGTCGCCAAGCTGACTGACCTGACCACTGCGGCGCTGCTGGGCGCGGCCGTCGGGGTCGGGCTGGTGGTGTTCCAGCGCATCACGCGGATCGACGTCACCGGCGGTCTCGCGCTGTTCGGCATTGCGATGCTGCTGATCTCGGCAACACTCGCCATCGTGTTCGCCGACGACGAAGCGATCAAGCAGCGCGGGACGATCACTGGTCTCATCGCGGCCACATTGTTCCTCGGTGACGGGCTGCTCGGCGGGCGGCGGCTCGCGGCGGGCCTGTCACGCTACCTGCCGTACAGCGATCTCGATATCGGGCGGCTGGGCATCGGCATGGGTCTGGCGGGGATCGTCATGGCGGCGATCAATTTCGCGGTGGCGCGGCTCGCGTCGACCGATGTCTGGCTGTTCTATTCGACCTTCCTCGATTTCTTTGTGTTCATCGCGCTGTTTCAGGGCGTGCTCGCCTATGCACGGCCGACGCGCGACGCGCGGTGACGCCCGAACAGGCGATAGCGCTGGCCGCCGCAGCCGGGTTCGTCGGCGGTACGATGAACGCGCTGGCCGGGGGCGGCACGTTTGCGACAATGCCCGCATTGATCGCGCTCGGCCTGCCGTCCCCGGTGGCCAACGCCACCAGCAATGTCGCGCTCCAGCCCGGCGCGATGGCCGCCGCCTGGGGATATCGGGCGGGGCTGGAGCCGCTCGGCGGCCTGTCGATCCGCACCCTGTCGGCGATCACATTCACTGCGGGACTTGGCGGAAGCCTGCTCCTCGTCGCCACCCCGACCGAAACTTTCGACATCATCATTCCCTGGTTGTTGCTGGTCGCGTTTCTGGCGATCGCGTTCGGCAAAAGCGCCGCCGCATGGCTCCATGCCCGTGTCACCATCGGCACGCGGACACTGGTCGTCGCGCAAACAATGCTCGGCCTGTATGGCGGCTATTTCGGCGGCGGGGTCGGCATCATGATGACCGCGACCTATGGCCTGCTCGCCAATATGCCGCCGCACCGGATGATGGCCCCGCGCACCCTGATGCTCGGCGTCGCCAATACCGCCGCCGCGCTCGTCTTCATCGGCTTTGGCATGGTGCGCTGGTGGGTGTGCCTGCCGATGCTGGCCGGGGCGACCATCGGCGGCTGGGCGGGGGCAAAGGTCGGGAACAAGCTCCCCCCGCACGCAATCCGGCTATGGACGCTGTTCGTGACCGCGACGACGACATTGGTGTTTTTCGTGCGGGCGCACGGGTAGGCGCAACGCGGAGCTGATTTAGCGCAAGCTAAATCACACATGCGCCAGCGCGGACGGCGGGCAACGCCCGACCGACGGCGCGGCTTTTGCCGCGACGCAGCCCCGCTACAAAAAGCTCGCCTTCACCCCGTCGATCACGAATTGCGCCGCGAGCGCCGCGAGGATGACGCCCAGCACCCGGGTAATCATCGCCTCCAGCCGGTTGCCGAGCAGCTTCATCAGCGGCCCTGCGAGCAACAGCGAGACCATCGTCAGCAGCAGGATCGCGGCGAGCGCGCCGAGCACCACCCCGCGTTCGGTCCAGCCATCGGCGCGGCTGGTGAGCAGCATGGCGCTCGCAATCGACCCCGGCCCGGCGATCATCGGGATACCCATCGGAAAGATCGAGATGTCGTCGTGTTCGCCGGCCATGACTTCCTGCGCGCGGTTTTCGCGGCGCTCGGTGCGCTTTTCGAACACCATGTCGAGTGCGATCAGGAACAGCATGATGCCGCCCGCGATCCGGAATGCGTCGAGGCTGACGTGCAACGCGCCGAGGAACGCTTTGCCGCCAAGCGCAAACGCGAACAGGATGCTGCTCGCAACCAAAGTCGAGCGCAGCGCCATCGCACGGCGATGCGCGGCGGGGGTGCCGTTAGTCAGACTCGCAAAAATCGGCGCGCAGCCGGGCGGGTCGATCACCACAAAAAACGTGACGAAGGCGGAAATGAAGAGCTCGATCATTGAAGTTCGATCATTGCAGGCCAATCGTTTCATAGGCGACCAGTTTCCAGCCCGCCGTCCCGCGCCATTGCCAGACGCGCAAATCGTGCGCGCCTTCCTTGGCTCCGAGCAGCGCGCGCGAGGCCCAGGCGAGTGTCCAGTCGTCGCTATGGCCCGAGGCGATCGCCGCGCCAAAGGTCGTTTTGGGGAGCGCGGCGCTTCCGCGCACCGGCATCGCTTCTTCGTTCTGGACGAGGACGTCGCTTGCGGCGTTGGCGGCAAAGGCTGCCGCGCCGTCGATTCCCGCGCGCGCCGCCATGCCTGCGGCGAGTTTGTCGTATTCCGCCTCGCGGCCACCAGCGGTGCCGCTGCAGTCAGGCGCGATCACCGTCGGCGCATTGCCCGCCGCGACCAGTTTGGGCGTCGGGCGGCCATGGTCGAGCACCCAGCGATACCCTGTCGCGGTGCGTTTCCAGATCGTCGTATAGGTGCCGTGGCCGCCCGAACCTGCGCGGACCCAAGGGCCGGTCGAAAGGCCCAAAGTTCCGTCGCACGACGGCGCAATCGTTGCGGGCCACCACATGACGGGGACGGGCGGCTCGGTCGCGCCCTCCAGCGCCTTGGCAACCGGCTTGGCGTCGGGGACAAACATGATCGCGTCGGGCGCGGCCGTCTGGCGAAATGCTTTCCACTGCCCCTCGGTCTGGGCGCGACGGGCAAAGGCGCGCTCGGCGGCGGCAATGGCGATATGCGGCGCTGTTACAGGCGCAACCGGCTTGGTTGTCGGCGTGGTTGCAGCAGTGGCGAGGATCGCGAGCACGAACATCAGGCGGCTTCCTCGAACTGGCGGCGTTCGGCGGAGGTCAACGTGTTCTGCAACAAACAGGCAATCGTCATCGGCCCGACCCCGCCGGGGACTGGCGTAATGTGCGCGGCATGGGCGGCAACCTCGTCGAACGCGACATCGCCGACGAGTTTGCCGTCAACGCGGCTGATCCCGACGTCGATGACTGTCGCGCCGGGTTTGATCCAGTCGCCCCGGATCATCCCGGGTCGACCGACTGCGGCAATCACGATGTCGGCGCGGCGGCACAGCCCGGGAAGGTCGCGCGACTTTGAATGTGCGACCGTCACTGTGGCGTTCGCGCCGAGCAGTAACTGCGCCATCGGCTTGCCGACGATGTTCGAGCGGCCGACGACGACGGCATCGAGGCCCGACAAGTCGCCGATTGTATCCTGCAAGAGCATCAGGCAGCCAAGCGGCGTGCAGGGGACGAAACCGGGCAGGCCGCTCGCCAGACGTCCCGCGTTGACGGGGTGGAAGCCGTCGACGTCCTTGTCGGGGTCGATGGCCGCGATCACCGCATCGGTGTAGATCTGTGGCGGCAGCGGCAGCTGGACGAGAATGCCGTCGATAGCGGGGTCGGTGTTCAGCTGCCGGACCAGCGCGAGCAGCTCGTCTTGCGTCGTGTCGGCGGGCAAGCGGTGCTCGAAACTTGCCATCCCGGCCTCGTGACAGGCCTTGCCCTTAGCGCGGACATAGACCGCGCTCGCCGGGTCTTCGCCGACCAGCACGACGGCAAGCCCCGGCGCACGGGCCAGCTTGGCCACCGCATGCCCGATCCGGTCGCGTAACGCCTTGGCGCACGCTTTCCCGTCGATCAGCGCAGCCGTCATCCGACCGGAAGAACGTAGGATTTGTTGATCTGAACGTAGACCAATTGCCTTAAAAGGATGATCGCTAGCAGCACGACCATAGGAGAGAGGTCCAGTGCTCCAAAGTCCGGCATGATCTTTCGGATTGGGCGATAGAGCGGCTCTGTAACCTTACCAAGACCCTGCCATAGACCACGAACCGCATCATTGTGGGTGTTGATAACGTTAAATGCGATCAGCCATGACAAGACAGCCTGAATCACGATCACCCACTGCGCGATCATCAATACGAAGTCTAGAATCGTCCAAATTTCGGTCACTAAAGCGAGCTCCTGATGGCGTTGCCGGCTAAATAGCGGCGTCAGGCCGCTTTGTGAACCAGCGTCCCCGCCCCGCGCGCGGTGAAAATCTCGACCAGCATGACGTGCGGCACGCGTCCGTCGAGAATGACGGCGGCATCGACCCCGGCCTCGACCGCGGCGATGCAGGTTTCGAGCTTGGGAATCATGCCCCCCGTCACTGTGCCATCGGCGCGCAACGCCTCGATCTGGGCAGGGTCGAGATCGGCCAGCAGCTCGCCCGATTTGTCGAGCACGCCCGCGACGTCGGTGAGCAGGAACAGCCGCGACGCACCCAGCGCCGCTGCAATCGCCCCCGCCATCGTGTCGGCGTTGATGTTATAGGTCTGCCCGCTCGCGTCGGGCGCAATCGGAGCGATGACGGGAATGACGCCCGCTGCCGACAGCGTGTCGATGATCGTGCGATCAACCTTCACCGGCTCGCCGACGAAGCCCAGATCGACATTGCGTTCGATGCCGCGATTGGGGTCTGCGGGGCGCGAGACTTTCTCCGCCACGACCAGCCCCGCGTCCTTGCCCGACAGCCCGACGGCGCGGCCATCCTCCGCGGCGATCCAGCCGACGATCTGCTTGTTGATCGCGCCGAGCACCATTTCGGCGACGTCGGCGGTTTCCTTGTCCGTGACGCGCAGGCCACCCACGAATTCGCTCGTGACACCCAGTTTCTTGAGCATCGCGCCGATTTGCGGGCCGCCGCCATGGACGACGACCGGGTTGATGCCGACGGCCTTGAGCAGGACGATGTCCTCGGCGAAGTCTTCTGCGGCGGCGGGATCGCCCATCGCGTGCCCGCCGTATTTCACGACGAAGGTCTGGCCCGCATAGCGTTGCAAATAGGGCAGCGCCTCGACCAGCGTTTCCGCCTTGGTCAGCAGGCTGCTGTCGGGATCGTGACGGCTCATGTGTCGAGCTTCCGTCCGATGCGAACGACAAGCGCGATAACCAGCGGCACGACCACCGCCGACAGCACGATCTTGGCCAGCATCTGCCCCATCATCAGATCGGCAATGGGGCGCACGCCATAGAACGACACCGTGATAAAAATGAGCGTATCGACGATCTGCGACAGGATGGCGGCCACGATGCCGCGCGCCTCGGCGAACCGCGCATTCGCATCGGCAAGCCGCGCGAAAATCCAGACGTTAAGCGATACCGACACGCCATAGGCCAGCACACCCGCCGCCATCATCCGTCCGCTCTGCCCGACAATGATCGGAAAGGCGTCTTTGGCCGGTGGGTACATGCCGGGGTCGGTCGGCAGCTGCAGGACGAAATACGACAGCGCAATCGCGACCAGCAGCGGCACGAAACCATAGGCGACGAGCCGGTTTGCGACTTCCTTGCCGTGCAACTGTGCAATTGCGCTCGACACCGCAATCAGGGTCAGGAACGGGAATATCCCTGCTTCCACCGCGAGGGGGCCGAGCGCGACCTGCTTCGCGCCGAGGAAACCGCCAAGCGGGACCATGCCGCCATAAAAGATGGCGAAGACGAACAGCGAGCGGGGGACGGCAGCAGTGGTTTTGTCCATCGCGCGGTTGCTACTTGCTTTTGCCCGCAACGCAACCGCATCGTGCATCCAGAAAACCTAGGGGGTCATGTGGAACGCATTCTGATCGGTGTCGCGGGGATCGCGATCATCCTCGCCATTGCGGTGCTGTTATCGACGAACCGCCGCGCGATACGGCTGCGTGTCGTGGGGGCGGCGTTTGCGTTACAGGCGACACTGGCGGTGCTGGTGCTCTATGTGCCCGCAGGCAAGGCAATGATTGAGGGGCTGGCGACGGGCGTGTCGGCGCTGCTCGGCTATGCCAATGCAGGCACGCGGCTGATCTTCGGCAATCTGGCCACCGATCCGACGTTCGGCAGCGCCTTTGCGTTCTCGGCGCTGCCGGTCATCGTGTTCTTCGCCTCGCTGGTCGCGGTGCTCTATTACTTGGGCATCATGCAGTTCATCATTCGCTGGGTCGGCGGCGGCATCGAGATGATCGTCGGGGTGACGAAGGTCGAGGCACTGTGCGCCGCCGCCAACATCTTCGTCGGCCAGAGCGAGTCGCCGCTGGTCATCCGCCCCTATTTGGCGACTCTTACGCCGCCGCAGCTGTTCGCGGTGATGTCGGTCGGCATGGCGGGCGTCGCGGGGACGATCCTTGCCGCTTATGCCGCGCTGCTCGGCCCCGCGTCATTGCCGTATCTGCTAGCGGCCTCATTCATGGCGGCACCCGGCGGATTGTTGATGGCCAAGATCATCATGCCCGACGAACCGCTGGTCGCGGGCGCGCCAACCGAAGCCGAACACGGCCTCGCTGTCTCGCCGGTCGATCCCGAGGAAGAACCCGCCAACCTCATCATGGCCGCCGCGATGGGCGCGCAGACCGGCGTCAAGATCGCGGTTGCGGTCGCGGCCATGGTGCTGGCGTTCGTCGCACTGGTCGCGCTCGCCAACGGCTTGCTCGGCGCGGTCGGCGGCTGGTTCGGCTATCCGACGCTCAGTTTCCAGATGATCCTCGGCACCATATTGTCGCCACTGATGTACCTGCTCAATATCCCGGCGAACGAGACAGCAGCGGCAGGCGGGTTGCTCGGCACCAAGATCGTGCTCAACGAATTCGTCGCGTTCATCGATCTGGGCCAGATGAAGGATTTGTCGGCGCGCACCGTGGCCGTCATCACCTTCGCGCTGTGCGGCTTCGCCAATTTCTCGTCGATCGCGATCCAGATGGCCGCAACCGGGAGTCTGGCCCCTAACCAGCGCCCGATGATCGCAAAACTCGGCATCCGCGCGCTGGCGGCAGGCAGTCTGGCCAACCTGATGTCGGCGGCACTCGCGGGTTTGCTGATACCGGCCTAGACCCTGTTCCCCCGCCTTCGCGGAAGGAACACGGCGACAAGGGCAAAGTGTCGAGTTCGAGCGTTCAGAACATTGCCCGGCCCCGTTGGCAAACCCGATCGCTCAGCTAAACACCTGACCGATATCGCCGCCGAGCGGATCGGCGCCGTATTTATTGTTGCCTTCGGTCCCGCGCGAACAGAACCACACGACCAGCAGGATGCCCCCGATCAGCGGAATCAGCGCAATCCAGTACCACCAGCCCGAACGGTCGGTATCGTGCAGGCGGCGCACCATGGCCGACAGGCTGGGCAGCAGCAGCGCCAGAGCAACCAGCACATAGGCGTACCCATAGCCCAAGCTCTGTTCCAGCCCGGTTTCCGGATTGGGAATTTTGATCGTCGTGCCAAGCACATTGTCGATCACTGCCGCCGCAATATAGCACAGCAAGGCGAACAGGATAAAATACCAATATTCCGAGCGCGACGCCCGCCCCTGCCACGTCACGAATTTGGACAGGCAAGTTTTGATCGAGTCACCGAAAGTCATAAGACGCCCCCCTCCGCGCATGATGAGTACGAAGGTAGATCACGAAAACCGCGCGGCGACAACGATAAACGCCTGCAGGCTGCATCGCGTGCAAACCGAGGAAGAGGCACGGCGGAGAGGGGCAAGGTTTATAATGAAACCGGACGGGAATTGTATATGGCGACAGGTGATCGGGAGCATGATTGATGCCAACACGCCGGACGATGATTTCCTCGCTTGCCGCCGGGGCTGCGCTCGCCAGTCTCCCTGCGGCGGCGCGTATGCGGGTTGAGCGCTACACCGCTGACGCAGCGAGCCTGAGCGCCCATCCGCTGCCGCGCTGGTTCGACGATGCAAAGCTGGGCATTTTTATCCACTGGGGGCTGTATTCGATCCCCGCCTTCGCCCCGCTCGGCCCCAACGCGCAACCGGCTGCGCCGGATATGATGCGCTATAATCCCTATGCCGAATGGTATGCCAATACGATGCAGTTTCCGGATTCGGAGACGGCGGCTTACCACCGCACCCACTATGGCAGCGCGCCCTACAGCGATTTTGCGGCACCCTTTGAGGCTGCAGCTGCGCGTACCGACTTTGCCGCATGGGCGCGCACCTTTTCCCGCGCAGGCGCGCGCTATGTCACGCTCGTCACCAAGCATCATGACGGTTTTGCACTATGGCCGAGCAGCACGGCCAATCCGGAGCGCCCCGGCTGGCATAGTAAAACCGACATCGTTGGCAAACTGGCCGCCGCAGTTCGCGCGCAGGAGATGCGCTTCGGTACCTATTACTCGGGCGGGCTCGACTGGAGCATCGCACCGGGGCGTGTCGATAATGGCGGCGCGATGTTCCGTTCGATGCCGGGCGATGACCGTTACGACGCCTATGTCGCCGCGCATTACCGCGAATTGATCGCCCGCGCCGCGCCCGATTATCTGTGGAACGACATCGGCTATCCAGCCGAGGCTTCGTCGTTCCGGCTGATGGCCGACTTTTACAATGGCAATCCCGATGGCGTGATCAACGACCGGTGGCAGCCTGCGCGCGAGACGTTTGCAGGCACGCCCGATGAGATCCGCGCGCGCCTGATCGCGTTTCGCCGCGCCCTTGCCGATCATCGCCCGCCGCCGCCCAAACACTATGACGTCATCACGCCCGAATATGCGACCGAATTAAAGCCCATGGAAAAGAAGTGGGAGGCGACGCGCGGCATCGGCTTCAGCTTTGGCTATAACGCACGCGAAGCCGACGCCAGCCTGCTTTCGGCACAGGCGCTGATCCACCTGCTGGTCGATTGCACGGCACGCGGCGGCAATTTGTTGCTCAACGTCGGCCCGCGTGGCGACGGCAGCCTGTGCCCGATGCAGGTCGCCCGGCTCGACGCCCTCGGGGCCTTTCTGCGCGACAATGGCGAGGCGATCTACGCGACGCGCCCATGGCATACCCCAGCTGCCACCGGACTCGACGGCCGCCAAGTCCGCTTCACAACCAGGGGGAGACGCGTCTACGCCATCACCCTCGATGGCGAACCCACTTGGCCAAGGCTGGCGGGGGATCTGCCCCAACGCGCCAAGCCTCTCGGCCCAGCGGGCGGCCATGCACGCGCTTGGCGAGTGAGGTAACGCGAAGGAGTCAGCGAGATCATGACAAAGCTCGTGACCGCCCCTTTTGACGGGGCAAAATATATCCGCACGCCGGAAGAAGTCGTGGAAGCGTTAAGCGATGCACTTGAGAGCGGCGAGCCGGGCTATATCGCCGCAACACTCGGCGCCATTGCCCGCAGCGAAGGCATGACCAAACTTGCCGAGAAAACCGGCGTCAACCGACAGGCGCTATACACAGCACTGTCCGAAAACGGCAATCCGACGCTGGAAACGCTGCTCAAGGTCATGTCAGCACTTGGCATCCGGCTCAAATGCGAAGCCGTGGACATGGCCAAGGCGGCATAACTGAGTTCATCCTGCCGGATTTCCAACTCCCCGCCCCCGCAATGGCTCCATCAGCTGTACCACATATCGCACCCAAACATAACGCCATGGCACGATGAAGAACGCGATCACGATGCCGATGCAGTCGATGAACAAGGATTCGATGTCCGCGTTCCACTTGCCCGCCGCCCATGCACGGCCCGCGATCAGGGTCAGCCACACCGTCTTCCACGCGATTTCGTAGAGCATCAGCGGCAGCATCTGCAGTGGGTAGCGGACGCCGATCAGGCTCATAAGCGCCAGTGCCGCCAGCATCGATTTCGCCAGCCCACGCGCCACCGGCCAGTCGGCGGACTCGAACAACAGCTGCGACCAGACGACGCTTCCCATGACCAGCGCCATCAGCAGGAACAGGAACCGCATCGCGTTGATCCGCCACGTCGCCACCGGCGGAAAGGGACTGTCGGGATTATGACCCACACGGATTTCCTCTCATGAACTGCCGCTTGGCGAGTGGGCCATTGTGTATTGGTGTAATAATACAGCAACGCTGTCAAGCGGGCGCGGGCTGGTGACGATCTGCCCGAATTGCGCCGCAGTGCTTGCCCGGCTAGCCATCATGCGATGGCATCGCCGCTCTCTCCGGACCACGCGCTGTTGCCCGAATCCGGGCATCTAGCGACTGCGGCGCGCCGCAATAGCAGGATGGACACGGGCGAAACTTTTAAGGAGCTGCCATGACGCGCCTCGCCCATATTGCGCTGGTCGTCGGTGACTATGACGAGGCACTCGACTTCTACGTCGGCAAGCTGGGCTTCACACTGGTCGAAGACAAATACATCCCGACCCAGGACAAGCGATGGGTCGTCATCCGTCCACCGGGGGCCGACGCGACTGCGACCACCATTCTGCTCGCGCGCGCCGCGACGCCGGGGCAGGTGGCCTTTGTCGGCGATCAGGCGGGCGGGCGCGTCTTCCTGTTTCTGGCGACCGACGATTTCGACCGCGATCACGCCGCGTTCACGGTGGCCGGCGTGACCTGGATCCGCCCGCCCGCGACCGAAGATTACGGTCGCGTCGCGGTGTTCGCGGACCTCTACGGCAATTTGTGGGACTTGGTGCAGTTTGCGCCTGGCCACCCTGCGGCCATCGCCTGATGTGCAACCTCTACCGCCTCGACGCGCCGGCGAACCAGATCGCGACCGCCTTTGCCGCTGACCCCGGCCCCGATCCATGGGCACCGGACTATGTCGCTCCCGGCAAATTCGCGCCGGTGATCGTGCAGGGGCGGGCGGGTCGCTATCTCGCCCCCCGCTTCTGGGGGGTGCCGCCTCCGCCCAAGAGTGCAGCAGAAGGCGGACGCACGGTCACCAATGTCCGCAACCTCGACTCGCCATTCTGGATCGGCACTCTGCGGCATACCGAGTTCCGCTGCCTTGTCCCCGTCACCAGCTTTATGGAATGGGGCGGGGAAAAAGGTCAGCGTAAGCAGCACTGGTTCAGCGTCCCGTCCGAGCCAGTGTTCGCGTTTGCGGGCATCTGGCGCGACAGCGAGGTGCCAAGCTTTGCCTTCCTCACCTGCGACCCAAACCCGATGGTCGCGGCGGTGCACGACAAATCGATGCCGGTGATCCTCAACCCTTGGGATTACGATCGCTGGCTGACTGCCGACTGGGCCGAGGCGCGCGGGCTGGTCGAGGCGTTCCCGTCGCAACTGATGGCCGGGGCAGCGGTCGCTCCACGGGTTGAGGCGCAGACGAAATAGCGCCATCGACGTAACCCATGGGAAACGCGTTCATCTTCGGTCTGGGCTATACCGGTGCGCGGCTGGCGGGGCGGTTAACTGCACTCGGCTGGACGGCGACGGGGACGGGGGCCGGCGGCACGCTGCGCTTCGATGATGCTGCCGGTGTCTCGGCGGCGCTCGGTTCGGCGACGCATGTTGTCGTTACGATCCCGCCGGGGTCGGGATTGCTCGATCTTTATGGGGCGCTGCTGGCGGGCAAATGGCTCGGCTATCTGTCGTCGACCGGGGTTTACGGCGACGCCGGTGGAGCGTGGGTGGATGAAAGCGCCCCGCTGAACGGGCGACGCGGCGGGCGCATCGACGAGGATGCGGCGTGGCTGGCGCTGGGCGCACGGGTGTTTCGCTTGCCCGGCATCTACGGACCCGGACGCTCGGCTTTGGAGCGGGTGGCGAGCGGCGCGGCACACCGCGTCGAACTGGCCGGTCAGGTGTTCAGCCGCGTCCATGCCGACGACATCGTGGCGGGCGTGATAGCCGGGTTCGCGGCGCCGGCAGGGGCATATAACCTGTCCGACGACCGCCCGTCGGACCAGAATGCTGTGATGGCGGAGGCCGCGCGCTTGCTCGGCGTCGCCCCGCCGCCATTCGTGCCGCTTGACTCGCTGTCGCCGATGGCCCGCGCCTTTTATGCCGAGAATCGCCGCGTCGCCAATGGCAAGGCCAAGCGCGTGCTTGGCTGGACCCCCGCCTATCCCGATTTCGCGGCTGGTTTGCGTGCGCTAGCTTTGAGTCGAGGCGCGCTTCGCGCTTAGGGCAATGAGCAGCCCGACCATCGCCACAACCCCGCCCGCCACTGCGAGAGCAGTCCAGCGATAGTTTTCGAGCAGCGTCGAAATGAACATGGCGAGGATCGGCACCAGCACACCCGAATAGGCCGCCCGCGCAGGGCCGACCGCACGAATCACACTCAGATAACAGGCAAAGGCAATCGCGCTGGCAAAAACACCGAGATAGACAGTGCCTAGCCAATAGGTCGTGCGGCTTTCCCAGACTGGCAGCCCGATCGTCGCCAGGCCGAGCGCGACATTCATCAAGCCGCCCCACAACATCCCCCATGCCAGCAGCGCCGACATGGGCAACGCCTTGGCCCGCTCGGTGCCCTGCATGATGTTGGCGGCCGACGCCGACAGCACGCCCGCGAGCGTCAGCCCCATGCCGAGTACGGTCGCCGCTGCGCTCGATCCGTCGCGTTGCGCCTCCTGCACGATCAGCAGGGCAACGCCGAGCACCGCAATAGCGGACCCCCCGACAAAGCGCGCCGACAGGGGCTGTTTCAGGAACAGCCAGCCGAGCACCGCATTGGGCACCAGCAGCAAAGCGAACACAATAGCGACGAGGCCCGATGTGATGTGCTCCTCCGCCCGGTAGACAAAATTGAAATTGAGCACGAACTGCGCGAACCCGAACAGCGCGGCAAAGATATGGCCGTCGCGCCCGATGCGGAGCTGCGCGCGTGTTGCTAGCGCCCAGACGAACATCGCGGCGGCGCCGATCAGGAAGCGATAGGCAACGCTCCACGTCGGCGGCACGACGCCCAGCTGGTCGCGGATGACATACCATGTCGATCCCCAGATCACCGTAGCGATGACAAAGGGAACGAGGATGCGGGGGGTGAGGATGGACGCTTGTGCTGGCCCGGTCATGAGGCCGCCCGACGGCGCCAGACCAGCGGATCGCGCTTCGCGTGAAAGACGGCAACCACCAAAATATGCCCGGGCCTGCTCTCGAAAAAGACCGAATAGGGGAAGCGCGCCAGATTCGCCTTGCGGATACCGGACCGAATTTCGGCAAAGCGTTTCGGCGAGGCAGCAATGCGCGCAAGTGTCGTGTCGAGCGCCGACACGAAATCCCGACCCAGCCCTGCGGCTTGCCGGTCATACCACTCGCGCGCCTCAAGGGCGTCGGCCCGCGCCGCGCGAAGGAAGCCGATAGTTGTCATCAGTTGCGGGTAAGCGCGGCCAACTCGGCCTTTACGACCTCCCATGTGACTGCGAGGGGACGCTCCTCGTCGAGCATGTCGATCCGGCGGTCGAGTTCGCGGTCCTGTGCTGCTGTCAACGGTGCATCATCGCGGTCGAGACTGTCCCATAATTTCCCGATTAGCGTGAGGCGCTCCTGCGGCGAAAGCCGCGCAATTTCCAGATTGAGCATCGAAGACATAACTATAGTCTAGTTACAAAAAGCGCAGGAGCAACCCCACTCAGAGCACCTTGAGCGCCGCCGCCAGCGCATCGATCTCGACCTGCGGCTGGTCCCATGACGTGACGAAGCGCACCTCGCCATCGGCCCAGTCGTAGAATTCGAAACCCTGTTCGCGCAGGGCCATTGCCTCCGCTGGCGTGGCGCGCAGGAAAACCTCGTTCGCTTCGACAGGGTGCAGCAACCGCGCGCCTGCAGCCACCGCGAGCATTGCCGCGCCGCTGTTCGCGGCGCGCGCATTCGCCAGCCAGCGATCATCCTCGACCAGTGCCAGCACCTGTGCCGCCAGATACCGCCCCTTCGACGCGAGGTGCCCGGCCCGCTTGCGGCGGATGCGGATTTCCTGCGCCAGTGTCGTGTCGAAACATACCAGCACTTCTGCCGACAGCCCGCCGTTCTTGATAAAGCCGAAGCTTAGCGTCTCGACCCCGGCGCGCCACGTCAGATCGGCGGGTGTGGCTCCGCTGTGGATCACTGCGTTGGCGAAGCGTGCGCCGTCCATGTGGAAACGCAAACCGCGCGCTTTCGCCAGAGCGCCGATGGCAGCAACCTCGGCGGGCGTATAACTGCGCCCGTATTCGGTTGCATTGGTGATTGAGATCGCGGCGGGCTGCACCCGGTGGACGTCGTCGGCAATTGCGTCGAGCCGCGCGGTGATGGTGTCGGGTGATAATTTCGCACCTGGGCCATCGGCAAGGATCAGCTTTGCGCCGCTGGTGTAGAACTCGGGTGCGCCCGCCTCGTCATTTTCGATATGCGAATCGCGGTGACAGACGATGCCGCGAAAGGGCGGACACAGCGCCGCCAGCGCGAGCGCATTTGCCGCCGTCCCGCTTGCCACCCAGATCGCGGCGACAGGCGTTTCGAACAGATCCGAAAACACCCCGTCGAGCGACCGGCTTAACGCATCGCTGTCATAGGCGGTGTCGACGTGGTTGGCGCGCGCCATCGCCTCGAACACGGCAGGATGGACGGACGCGGCATTGTCGGAGAAGAAGCGCATGGCCTGTCCTTGCGGACCACGACGGCTAAGGTCAACGCCGACGAAGCGTCGTCAAGCAGCGAGGCCAAGTCTCCATATCCTCTCCCGCAAGGGGAGCGGAGCACCTATATCCCCGTTGTGCGTGCTTTCTCCGATCTTCTCGACCGCCTCATCTACACGCGGTCGCGCAACACCAAGCTGCGCCTGATCGGCGATTATCTGCGCGCGACGCCCGATCCCGATCGCGGCTGGGCGCTGGCGGCGCTGACCGGATCGCTCGACCTTCCCGGCGTAAAGCCCGCTGTCATCCGTGCATTGATCGAGGACCGCGTCGACCCCGTCCTGTTCCGCATGAGCCGCGATTTCGTCGGCGATACGGCGGAAACGGTTGCGCTGCTGTGGCCTGCCCGTGAGGCCGAGTCGCAAGACTTATCGCTGGGGGGCATCGTCCACCGCTTGATGACTCTCAGCCGTGCCGAAGCGCCCGCCGCGCTTGCCGCGATGCTCGACGCGCTTGACGAGAACGAACGCTTCGCGCTGCTCAAGATGGCAACCGGCGGCCTGCGCGTCGGCGTGACGGCGCGCCTTGCCAAGACTGCGCTCGCGCAAGCTTTCGAGTTGGACGTCGAGGCGGTCGAGGAAGTCTGGCACGGCATCGCCCCGCCCTACACCGCCCTGTTCGACTGGGCCGAGGGACGTGCCGAGCAACCGACCGCCGCCGACACGCCCGTGTTCCGAAGCTTCATGCTCGCCCACCCGCTGGAGGAGACGCAGGTCGATCTCGCCGACTATGCCGCCGAATGGAAATGGGACGGTATCCGCGTGCAGATCGTCCGCGTGGCGGGGCAGACCCGCCTGTTCAGCCGCGGCGGCGACGATGTGACCGGCAGCTTCCCCGATGTGGCGGGTGCCGTCACTGTCGATGGGGTGTTCGACGGCGAACTACTGGTGCGTGGCGCGTTCCAGGGGGGCGAAGCGGCCAGCTTCAATGCGCTACAACAGCGGCTTGGGCGCAAGACTGTGTCGGCGAAGATGTTGGCCGACTATCCGGCTTTCGTCCGGCTGTATGACGTACTGTTCGATGGCCCCGACGACTGTCGCGCGCTGCCGTGGACCGAGCGCCGCGCACAGCTGGAGGCGATCATGCCGCGCTTCGACCCCGCCCGCTTCGACCTCTCGGCCATCATTGAGGCGACTGACTTCGCGCAACTCGAAACGATCCGCGAAGGTGCCCGCGATGCCGCCATCGAGGGGGTCATGCTCAAACGCCGCGACAGCCCATACGTCACCGGACGCCGTGTGGGCCTGTGGTACAAGTGGAAGCGCGATCCGCTGACCGCCGATTGCGTGATGATGTACGCCCAGCGCGGCAGCGGCAAACGTTCGTCCTTCTATTCGGATTATACCTTCGGCTGCTGGACCGAAACCGGTGAATTATCACCCGTCGGCAAAGCCTATTCGGGGTTCACCGACGCCGAGCTGAAGGACCTTGATCGCTTTGTCCGCCAGCACACGGTCGCGCGCTTCGGTCCGGTCCGCGAAGTCGAAAAGACGCTGGTGCTCGAAGTCGCCTTCGACTCGGTCCACACCTCATCGCGCCACAAATCGGGCATCGCAATGCGCTTCCCTCGCATTCACCGGATCAGGACCGACAAACCAGCGACTGAAGCGGACACGGTTGATACGCTGAAGCGGATGGTGACTTAGCTTCCCTTTCCCTTCAGGGGAGAGAGCCCTCGCGCCCCAGCGCGGGAGGGTAAGGGCAATGCACTATCTCGGCGTGAGCACAGCCCTCACCCCGCCGCGCCTTGGGGGCGCGTGTCGCCCTCTCCCCAAAGGGAGAGGGGAAGAATAGCGCTGTCCAATCCACCGCAATTGCGTCATCTTCACGCCCTGAGAGGAACATGGACATGACTGTCCCCCGTTTGACGCTCGCGCTCGCCACCACGCTGCTCGCGACCACCCCGCTCGCCGCGCAGCAGCCTCTGCCGCCCGAAAACGGGCCAACCACCATCGTCGACGCGGGAATCGACCGCACACTTCGCATGACCGTGCCCGTCACTGTCGATGGCAAGGGGCCGTATCCGTTCGTCGTCGATACCGGTGCCGACCGCACTGTCCTGTCGCGCGAACTGGCCGACCATCTTGACCTGAAGGCAGGCGAGAGTGCGACCATGCACACCATGACCGGCGTCGGGCCGGTGCGGACGGTGCGGGTGCCGACGCTCGAAGTGGGCGGCGGCCGCAATGACGATTTCAATGCCCCGGCGCTGTCCGAAGCCAATCTGGGGGCGAAGGGTTTGCTCGGCATCGACAGCCTGCAGGGCCGCCGCGTCGTCATGGATTTCGCGCGCGGAACATTCAGCGTCACTGAGTCGAGGGCTGTCCGCGAGCGCATCGACGCCGACATGATCGTCGTCACCGCCAAGTCGCGCTATGGCCAATTGATCTTGGTCGACTCAGACATCGGCGGCGTGCCGATCACCGTCATCATCGATTCTGGCGCGCAGAACAGCGTCGGCAATCTCGCGCTGCGCCAGATGCTCGCAAAGCGCAAAAAGGTCCGCAATTTCGTTCCGATCACGATGACCGATGTCACCGGTGCGAGCATTGGTGCGGACCTTGCGCTGGTCGATGGTATCCGCATCGGCGGTTTCACGATCAACGATGTTGCGGTCGCCTTCGTCGACGCGCACCCGTTCAAGAAATTCGGCCTGCTCAACCGGCCCGCGATGCTGCTGGGCATGGACACGCTGCGCGCGTTCCGGCGGGTGTCGGTCGATTTCGCCCAGCGCAAGGTCCGCTTCCTCTTGCCCGACGGCAGTTCGGATACTAGCCGCAAGCAATGGTTCGCTTTTCGTTCGCCGGACAGGATTTCGCCGCTTTAGGGGCAGGCGCGCTGTGGTGGCCCGCGCGGCGCGCGCTGGTCGTCGCCGATCTGCACCTCGAAAAGGGTAGCTGGTTTGCGCGTGCCGGCCAGATGTTGCCGCCTTATGACTCGCTGGCGACGCTCGCCGATCTGACCGCGCTGGTCGCAGCGTGCACGCCGACCGAACTTTGGTGCCTCGGCGACAGTTTCCATGACGCGGCAGGCTGCGCCCGGTTGCCCGACGCGGGGCAGACGATGCTAAGGGCGCTGACGGGGTCGCTCGACTGGGTCTGGGTCACGGGTAATCACGATATCGGCGGTGTCATCGACCTGTGCGGCGGGCGGATCGTCAACGAGGCGGTGGTGGACGGAATCGTCCTGCGCCACGAGGCCGAGCGCACGGAGATGCGGCCCGAAATGTCGGGCCATTTCCACCCGAAATTGCGGATGACGCTCAAAGGCCGTAATGTTGCGCGCCGGTGCTTCGTGGCGAGCGCGACCAAATTGATCCTGCCCGCGTTCGGATCGTTGACCGGCGGCCTTGATGCCGGTCATCCCGAAATCGTCCGCGCGGTAGGGCTGGACGCGCGGGCGCTGGTGCCGGTCGCGGATAAAATGCTGAGTTTCCCGCTGGCTGCCTAGGCCGACGGCTTCGCGCTCCACAGCGTCGGGAAAGTCTTCTGCAACGCCGCGACCTTGGGCGCGTCCCACATGCGGATATAGCCGTGGTTGGGGTTTTTGAACGCGAAGTCCTGATGATAGGTCTCAGCGGGGAAGAAGCGGCCGTTCTCTATCCGCGTAGCCAAGGGTTTGCCCCAGCTTTTGGCGGCGTTGAGCTGCGCGATATAGGCTCGCGCGACGCGGAGCTGCTCGGCATCGATGGGGAAGACGGCGGAACGATAGCTGGCACCTGTGTCCGG
>ENA-OBLH01000186-OBLH01000186.1-metagenomes-genome-assembly--contig:-NODE-186-length-22411-cov-3.77527_pt1 | contig 22411 bp, 25 predicted proteins | sample MGYA00153382_OBLH01 | MGnify analysis MGYA00153382
GATGGCCTAGAAGTTCTCCGCCGTCTCCGGGCAAGCGATCGTACCCGACTATTACCCATTGTTGTCTTGACTTCCTCTAGTGAAGAACGAGATATAATTGATAGTTATCACTTGGGAGCTAATAGCTATGTCCGCAAGCCCGTGGAGTTTGACAAGTTTACCGAAGCAGTTAAGCAGCTAGGGCTATATTGGGTATTAGTCAATGAGTCTATAACAGAGAGACTATAGCCATGACAGAAACCTTAAACCTCTTACTAATTGAAGATGCAGAAGATGATGCTCTGTTAGTATTACGGGAACTGCGCCGGGGAGGATTTAATCCTGTGTGGCAACGGGTACAAACTTCTGAGGAGTTACAATCTGCCCTACAGGACAGTACTTGGGACATAGTAATTTCAGACTATCGTTTACCCAAATTTAGTGCCCCCCATGCCCTAAAAATAGTTAGGGAGTATAGTCAAGGAATTCCTTTTATTTTGGTATCAGGCACGATCGGGGAAATTCTGGCAGTAGAAATGATGAAAGCCGGAGCTAATGACTATGTAATGAAGGATAATCTCAAACGACTACCAGAGGCAGTGCGGCGAGAACTCCGGGATGCCCAAGTACGCCTTGAACGTCAGCAGGCAGAACTACGTCTCAAGAAAAGTGAGCAAAAATTCCGTCATCTTTTTGAGTCCACACCCCTGATTTCAGTCCAAGGTTATAATCTCCAACGCCAAGTGATCTACTGGAATAATGCCAGTGAAAGTCTCTATGGTTATACCAAAATGGAGGCATTAGGTAAGCAACTAGAAGATTTAATCATTCCCCCAGAGATGCGGCAGGGAGTTATTGATGCTATCCAGACTTGGTACACTGAGGGCAAAGAGATTCCGGCAAATGAATTAAATTTACTCCGCAAAGATGGCTCTAAAATTGTAGTCTACTCTAGCCATGTCATGCTTACCAATATAGAAGGGGAGCGGGAACTGTATTGTGTTGATATAGATCTAACAGGCCGCAAGCAAGCAGATATAGAATTGCGGGAAAGTGAGGAGCGCTATCGGCTCTTGGCGGAAAATACCAATGATTTAGTGTGCCTCCACGAACCTGATGGTCGTTATATTTACGTTAGTCCTTCCTGTGAAATGTTGCTGGGCTACCACTACAAAGAATTAATTGGGAAGTATCCCTACGATTTTTTTTATCCAGATGATATAGATATTATTCGAGATTCCCACCTTAAGGTTTTAGAGCAGCAGTCGATTCCTGTCACCTACCGGATCCGTCATAAATCTGGAGATTATATTTGGTTTGAGACCCTCTCTAAGCCCATTAAAGGGGAGGATAATCAAGTAATTAAATTACAAACTACCTCTAGAAATGTAACAGAGCGAATCAAGGCGCAGCAACAGTTACAGTATGATGCTCTCCATGATGGGTTGACGGGGCTACCTAACCGGAGTTTGTTGATAGAGCGCCTAGAACTAGCAATTAATCGTTCTAGACGTTTAGATACCTATCACTATGCTATTTTATTTCTTGACCTCGATCGCTTTAAGGTTATTAACGATAGTCTAGGACATCTGGCTGGTGATCAGCTTTTAATAGTAGTAGCCCAAAAACTCAAAAGCTATCTCCGGGATATTGATCTGGTCGCTCGTTTAGGAGGAGATGAGTTTGTTATTTTACTAGAGGATGTGAGCGGTGTAGAAAAAGCCATCCAAGTTACCGAACGGATCTTAACAGACCTCCAAAATCCTCTCTATATCAATGATTCAGAAGTAGTTATTAGTACTAGTGTGGGGATTGTTTTAGGCACAAGGCATTACCATCAAGCCACGGATTTGATCCGGGATGCAGACATTGCGATGTATCGAGCGAAGGCAGCAAGCAAGGGTTCCTATAAAGTATTCAACGTGGAAATGCACACTCAAGCAGTAAATCGCCTCACTCTAGAAACAGATATTCGTAAAGCTCTAGAGCGAGAAGAGTTTTTTATTCATTACCAGCCAATTGTGGAGATTACTGGTAATAGCATTATGTCTCCTGACCCTCTGGGAAGTTTGAGGCTAGAGACAAATCGCTTAATCGGTTTTGAAGCTTTGCTGCGATGGCAACATCCGACTAGAGGTCTGGTTAATCCAGAAGAATTTATCCCGATGGCAGAGGAAACGGGCTTGATTGTCCCCATTGACTACTGGATGTTACGTACAGCCTGCCAACAACTCGCAGTATGGAAAAATCAGTTTCCTCACCGCCTACCCCTGAAAATGAGTATTAATCTTTCGGCTCAAGACCTATGTCAAAGTAATTTGCTGACAGAGATCGATCGAGTTCTTGCTACTACTGGGTTGGCAGGTTCTGACCTCACCTTAGAAATTACGGAGAGTATGCTAATTGAGAATATTAGTAAAACCATTGGCTTACTCAAACAATTCAAGGAAAGAGAGATTCAGATTAGTATCGATGACTTTGGTACTGGTTATTCTTCTCTCAATTACCTGCACCGATTACCCGCTAATAACCTAAAGATCGATCGCTCCTTTGTGGGGCAGATGGCACAGGGCAACCGTAACTATCAAGTAGTTAGTACAATTATTGCTCTCAGCAATCAACTGGGCTTGGCAGTGGTAGCAGAAGGAATAGAAACCTCTCAACAGTTGCAATGGCTGAAGGATTTGGGCTGTGAATTTGGGCAAGGATATTTTTTCTCGAAGCCCCTCCAGAAGGAAATGGTAGAGTTAATACTTCAATAATCAGTTAACAGTTAACAGGATATTTGAATAGTTTGGCAGGTATAGACTAAATACTTTGAACAATACTGGTTGACATCCTCCCCGCTCTAAAGAGACGGGGATTCTTAGCAAGCGAACAGCGTTAACGGTTCGACTTCGCTCACCGGACACTGAACTACTTCTACTTGGGTTGACGGCTCAATGGGAACTGCTGGCAAGCCAGTCTTACACACCCTCCCCGTCCGTTTAGAGTCGTGGGTATGTCCTACCCCGACTTTTAGAATATTCTTAGCTGCGTTGCCATCCCTGTCGTGTTCAACTCCACAACTAATGCAGGTCAAGGTTCTAACCTTTAGATCAAGTTTCCCCCACTTAAAACCACAGTCAGAACAGACTTGGCTAGTTGGTTCCCATCTGCTAATTACAACAAATTCTCTACCTAGCTTGATTGATTTAGCCTCAATCAAAGTTCTAAATTCTCGCCATCCTTGCTGACTAATAGCCCGTGAGAGCTTACGGTTTTTAACCATTCCCGACACATTCAAATCTTCCAGAGCAATAACTTGGTTATCGTTAGTTACTCTAGTTGATAGTTTATGCAAGAAATCTTTTCTGGTGTCTCGCTCTTTAGCTTTTAGTTTTGCTACCTTAAGTCGCATCACTTCACGTCTTTTAGAACCCTTAACCCGCTTAGCTAACCGTCTTTGAAATCTCCTAATCTTTTTATCTAATTTGGAATAATCAGGGCTAGAAACTTTCTCACCCGTACTGAGGACAGCAAAGGTTTTAATTCCTAAATCAATTCCTACTGAGGGATAAATGGCAGGTTTAATTTTTGGTAGAACTTCCACTACAAAACTCAGGAAGTATCTATTAGACCTATCCTTAATCACCGTTACAGAGCTAGGCTCACTAGGCAGGGGACGTGACCAGAAGGTTTTGAGTTTACCTATTTTAGCTAGATAGACTTTATCCCCTTTGATGCTAAACCCGCCCCTAGTAAACCTTGCTGACTGTCTATTATCCTTTTTCTTAAACTTGGGAAAGCCTACTTTTTGCCCTTTTCTTTTTCCTTTTAGAGAATCAAAAAAGTTCTTATAGGCAACTCCTAGATCAGCTATGGATTGTTGCAAAGGAACTGATGATACCTTGCTTAACCATGCCCTCTCCTTAAGGTGTTTAGCTTGAGTGATACAAATCTTTTGGAGATCGCCATTTTTAGGTAGCTTCTCCGATTGCTTGCATAATCTCAGAGCATCGTTCCACACCACACGAACACAACCAAATAACCTAGCTAAGACTTTTTGTTGTTGGGCGGTGGGATAGATTCGATACTGATAACGTGCTTTCATGGTATTATTATACAGTTGGTCTGCTATAATTGCAAGTATGTATAGAAAAGAAAGACACAGTGTTACAGACTTAAAAATTCACTTGATCTGCCTGACTAAATACCGCCGTCCGGTGCTTGATGATGATGGGTTAAAGTTGATTGAGCAATCTTTTAAGGAGGTGGGGTTGAAAATGAATTTTCAGATTCTAGAGTTCAATGGTGAGGCGGATCATGTTCATACCCTAATTGAGTACCCTCCAAAATTATCTATCTCTCAGATGACTAATTCGCTAAAGGGTGTTTCTAGCCGCAGGTATGGGCAGGCGGGATATAAAAAACCCCACAAAGAATCTTTATGGAGTCCTAGCTATTTTGCTGTTTCTGTTGGTGGTGCAACTCTTGAAGTGTTGAAACAATATATTGATAATTAAAGCCGTCCTAGAAGGACGGGGCTTTAGACCCAATTTTTTTGGTAATCTGGGGAAGCGATCGATTAGAATAGGTTAGAAAATATTTGAGTCTATAGGTTCCATCTTGACCACAATTATGTCTAAAGTCACCATTACTGATAAAGAAAAAGCTAAACGCAAGAAAGTATTTATAACTGTATTGACAATAGTGGGGGGAATCTCCTTTTTAGGCTCTACTAGCTACGGCATGGTAGAAATCATGCGGAAGGGGATGGAAGCACCAGTCCAAACTGCCCCGAAGGATCCCGCCGCCACCAAGAATACAGAACTCCAAGCTAGGGCAAAGGGCTATGAAATTGTCCTGCAACGGGAACCAAATAATTTAGTGGCGTTGGAAGGATTAGCTATGGCAAAAATTGAACTCAATGATGCCCAAGGAGCGATCGCCCCCCTAGAAAAATTAGTCCAGATCAATCCGCAAAATCCTAACTACAAAGCTGCCTTGGAACAAGTAAAGAAGGGCGCAACCCAGCCAAAGTAAGAGTAACCTCCAAAAATCAAAAAACTAGAGCAAAGTAAAGGTATTGCATGGCAAATAAAGCAAGCAAGGTCATTAAATCTGCCAAATCTACTATCTCGATCGCCGGAGATATCCCCGAAGCAGTCCGAGATCATCCTACTACCGACCCCCAAAGTTGGTGGAAACTGCTCCTTATTGCCTGTGCTGGCTTGGGTTTTGCGGGGCTATTGATGATTGGCACTATTATTGTGGCAAATATGCAACTTCCTGTAACTATTAACCCAACAAGTAATACCCCTCCCACTAATCCAGAAAATTCCTCTGCTGCTACCTCCCCTGGTGGAGGAAATACTCTGTCAACTAGTTCTGTTAATCCGGTAAACCCGTCTTCTAATCCTGCAAACTCCCCAGAGGCTCTGCTGGGTCACTATCCCTACCCCGAAGCACCTTTAGGAGAGCTACAAACCTTAAGCAATGAGCCAAGAATCCAACTCCGCCGCCCTGCAACAGAAAGTTTCGATGCGATGGTACAGGCAGCTAAAGCCCAAGGGGTAAATTTAGTTCCCCTATCGGGGTTTCGATCGATCAGCGATCAGCAGCATCTATTTTTTGATATCAAAGCTGAACGGGGGCAACTGGCCACCAAACGAGCCGAGGTAAGCGCTCCGCCGGGATATAGCGAACACCATACGGGCTATGCGATCGATGTGGGAGATGGCAAAGTCCCGGCCACTAACCTTAGTACAGATTTTGAAAAGACTGAAGCCTTCCAGTGGCTCCAACAAAATGCCCCCCGGTTTAGCTTTGAAATGTCCTTCACCCCTAATAATCCCCAAGGAGTGAGCTATGAACCTTGGCACTGGAGATTTGTGGGAGACATCAAGAGCTTAGAAACTTTTTATAAAACTCGGCAAACTGGGCAAACTGGGCAGCGATCGCCCTCTAATGGCTCAGTCAATCCTTCCAGAAACCCATCAACAGGCTCCCCAAAAGTCAGCCCCTAAAAAACTACACGGCACTACTATTGTTAAATTACAAAAAATACAACGAGCGCGGAGGGATTTGAACCCCCGACCCTCAGGACCGGAACCTGATGCTCTATCCACTGAGCTACGCGCCCTCAAACCTTTGTTTCTAAACTACCTTTGACTAATTTTGGCAACTAGTCTTAGCAATTTAGCTCTAAGCTTAAGTGTATGTTGTTACTAAACATAACTTTCTAATGATAGCTTGAATTATGATATATGAATACATTTTTATCTAGAAATTTTTAGGCGACTAATTCCCCTAGCTCAAATTCCGTAAGAGTAAATTAAGAGTAAATTCAAGGATAAAGGGAAAAACCTATAAAACTTTGCTTTGTAAAGTTAAGTGATAAGTTGATATCATGGTTAACAATTAAGTTGAAATTAAATTTCTAAGGAGTACGCTGGTGGACTCAGGGAAGCAAGAAATCTTAGGCTACTTTATTGATGAAGCTAACGAACATCTAGAAACTCTAGAAAAAGGATTACTGGAGCTAAAAGCAGTAATCTCTGATACTGAAAGGATGAATGAACTTTTTCGGGCCGCCCATTCAGTGAAGGGCGGGGCGGCAATGCTGGGTTATGTCAGCATCCAAAAAACTGCCCACCAGCTAGAAGATGGTTTTAAGATTCTGAAGGAACATCCTATCAAGATTGATCAGCAACTGGAGACCTTGTTTCTAGGGGGCTATGATGTCTTAAAGGAGTTGATCGAAAAACTGCAAAGTACCTATGGCTTGCAGGAAGAAGATGCTGAGAGAGTGATGCAAAATGCCCAGCCGACCTTTGCTCAGTTACAAAATTATCTCCAAAGCCAGAGTAGTAAGCCCACTATTCCGACTGTTGCTCCTAGAGGAGTAGTAGCTGCCAAAGTCCCCGATGCAAATTTTGCCCTCCAATCTATTAATATTCTCCGGCAGATGTTGCAACTTTTTAAGCAAAAGGAGACTACTGATAGCCGCCAACATTTACAAACTTTGTGTGGGCAGTTGGGACAGTTAGAAAAAGACCGGGCGAATTGGCAGAACTTAGTTAGGGTAGCTCAGACGGCGATCGCTAACTCTGATAATACCTATCAAGCCCTTGCCCCGGTGGTGATTAAGGAAATTAAGCAAGCTAGTGACTGGATTCAAACTGGCAAAAATAGTGCGATCGCCCCTAGCCCAGCCCTCCAACAATTAGCAACGGCAGCAAAAATTCCCCAAGTGATGTTACCCCTAGAGCCAAGGGCTGCGGCCAAGGTCATTTTCCAGCAAATGACTAAGCAACAAATCCGTCAATTTATTGATCTATTGGAAGTAGGAATTAGATAACGTGATTAATCTCCAGCTAGCCCAGCAAATTCAATTTATTGTAGAAATAGATAAATTAAAAAATATCCTCCGTCAGAATCTAATTACTGATGCTTCCCGCCGAGAAAATAGTGCGGAACATTCTTGGCATTTGGCCATGATGGCGATCGTCCTAAAAGATTATGCGCCCCCAGAGGTGGATTTGTTGCAGGTGATGAAAATGCTGTTGGTACATGATTTGGTAGAAATTGATGCGGGGGATACCTTTTGCTACGATACTCAGGGCAATCAAGATAAAGAGGATCGAGAACTCCAAGCCGCCGATCGCCTGTTTGGGTTATTGCCCCCAGAGCAGGGAATAGAACTCCGGACAGCATGGGCAGAATTTGAGGCTCAGGAAACTGTCTCGGCTCAGTTTGCTACTGCCCTCGATCGGCTCCAACCCTTCCTGCAAAATCAACAAACCCAAGGCGGAACTTGGCGGATTCATCAAATCTCGCCTCAGCAAATTTTTCAGCGGATGGCTCCCATTAAAACTTTTACCCCAGAACTATGGAGATTAATTGAGTTGGGGATAGAAGAAGCGATCGCCGCCGGTTATCTAGCACCAGAAAATAGTAAAAATGCACACTAATTTGCAAGCCCCGTTGCATGAACAACTTCGCTCAATACTTCATCAATCACGGACTCGCTAACACCACGACGCTTCAAACCGGCAATCAAGGCACTCACCGTTTCACCTTCAAATCGCTCTAAATCTTCTACTAAGTCTTCAGGTATCCGCATCGTTACGCTAGTCATAGGTCGATTACGATCGAGTCTTTGCTTCAAGGCTTCAACTTTCATACTCTAATACGTATTATGCTACTAATCTGTGCCGCCCCAAGTCCAGCGAGGATTACCATCACGCATACCCCGATTAGTAATCACAGTGGTATAACCATTTGCATCTCTCATCCCTGTCATATCAAGAATTGCCTTAACCTGACCGTCAATCATCTGAACTCGGAGATAAGAATGCCCCTGATAAGCCACTCCATCAATACTGTTCAGTCCCCCTGATGCTTGACAATTTTGATATTCGGGCTTGAGCTTTCCAATCCAAGTTGTGCTAAAAACATCCGATTGAGAAACTATAATATCGGTAGCAATGTCACTCAATCGGATCATTCCATCGGTTGCATACCCACCCTCTCTATAGGGTTGTCGTGTTTGGTAGGCAATTAGTCGTTCAGGACAGCCACCCTGTGTAGTAGGTCTGCCACTTAGTGGTAACACTCTGAGATTAATCGTTTCGGCTAAGGCAGCCGCCCCCAGATTACTCAAAAGACTTAAGGGTAAGCTCCACAATAGCGACCAGCATACAGTTGTTTTCAACATTACTTATTCTCTTTGATGTGATTAATAGGGATCAAGATGAGGTAGATGCTTGTATCTAAGTATCATAGAAAATTTTCTAAACTGCTATCTTAATTAGTAATAATCAGTAATAATTAAGTAGAAAAAAGCGAAATAAACGATAGACTTCCTAAGTTTTTGCAATTGAGAACTGCTACCTTCTTTATCCAATTGATCTATGGGATTTGTTCAGTTGAGTTGAAAAATACGATCGCATTCACCTAGGGCAAAACCCAGCAACCAAGATAGAATTAAATCAATTAGCGTACAGAAAATAAGGTCAAATCCATGATAGTTCGCCAACCCCGCTATAGCAAAGAAGAATTTGCCCAACGTGGACACGAAATCTATGACTACTAAAATATTCTCAAAACTAACCAAGGAACAATACCTCCTCTATGATGACGGCACGGATACTCGCTATGAATTGGAAGATGGGTTACTAGTTGAAATGCCTCCAGAAAGTAAAAGAAATAATCGGATTGCTGTGCAGTTGCAGTATGTCTTAGCTCAATACTTCCCGACAATTTTCATAGACCTAAGAATCAGAATTGAGTTAGTTAGCAACGAATATCGCTATAGATGGCCTGATTTGTTGGTGCATACTCCAGAGTCAGAAGCAGCTATGCCCGATGATGACCAGAATACTTTGTGGATTTCGATGCCAGCCCCGGCACTAGTGGTAGAAGTGGTATCTCCCGGTGATAGTCGGGATAGAAATTACCGCCGCAAGCATGGGGAATACGAAAATCGGGGCATTCCTGAATACTGGATTATTGATCCTAAAACTAGGCAAATTACTGTTTGTGCCTTAGTAGATGGATGTTATCAAAATAGGGTGATTATTGGGGATCAGCCTCTAATTTCTGAAATAATACCTAGTCTTACCATTACAGCTAACCAGATACTAGAATTGGGTAATTAAAAAAATTATGACTATTAAAGTCTTACATTTATCGGATGTGCATATGGGGAGTGGATTTTCCCACGGGAAGGTAAATCCGGCCACGGGGTTAAATACTCGTTTAGAAGATTTTAGTAATACTCTGGGGTTGTGTATCGATCGAGCCTTGGCAGAACCCGTGGATTTAGTTCTCTTTGGGGGTGATGCTTTCCCCGATGCCACACCGCCGCCCTACGTGCAGGAAGCCTTTGCTAGCCAGTTTCGGCGCTTAGTAGATGCAGGAATCCCCACGGTTTTGCTGGTAGGCAATCATGATCAACACTCCCAAGGCTTGGGGGGAGCGAGTTTATCGATTTATCGCACCTTGGGTGTACCGGGATTTATTGTGGGCGATCGCCTGACTACCTACAAAATTCCGACTAATAATGGCATTGTCCAAGTTGTCACCCTGCCGTGGTTAACTCGCTCAACCCTGATGACCCGGGAAGAAACCGCAAATTTATCTCTAGCAGAAATTAATAAACTATTGATGGAGCGACTGGCGCCCGTGATTGAGATGGAGATTCGCCAGTTAGATCCTCAGTTACCCACTATCCTGCTGGCCCACCTGATGGCCGATCGGGCAAGTTTAGGGGCAGAGAGATTTTTAGCGGTGGGAAAGGGCTTTACAATTCCTTCGGGCTTCCTGACCCGTGATTGCTTTGATTATGTTGCCCTTGGCCATGTCCATAAACACCAGAACCTCAATCCTAGTAACGATCCCCCAGTGATCTATCCCGGAAGTATTGAACGGGTAGATTTCAGTGAAGAAAAGGAAGAAAAAGGCTATGTAATGATCCAGCTAGAGCGGGGAAAAGCAGAGTGGGAATTTTGCCCTCTGCCAGCAAGGATTTTTCAAACTATTGAGGTGGATTTAGCCAAATCTGAAGACCCCCAAGCAGATTTAGTTAAGGCAATTTCTAAAAAACAAATCAATGATGCCGTAGTCCGGGTGATCTACAAAATTCATCCCGACCAATTGGATGCGATCGCCATGAATACCCTCCATGAATGCCTAACCACTGCCCACAGCTACACCATCCAAGCGGAACTCATTAGCCAACTTTCCGTGCCTCGTGTCCCAGAATTAGGGGTAGATGCCAGTGTAGACCCCCTGGTGGCTTTACAAACCTATCTTGATCACCATAGCCGCTTGAAAGCGATCGCCCCCAAAATGTTAGAAGCAGCCCATCGACTCCTTGCTAATGCCAGCCCTGAACATTGACCTACTCAACTTTTTTATCTACATCTTTTCAATTTGTGATTACAAATCACCAAATCCTTTTTTCTTCTTTGCCTTGGGCTTCTTCTGGAACCCGCCACCTTGATTACCTCGTCCCGGTTGCCGATCGCCTCCACCAAACATATCTCCCATACCGGGGAAACTGGGCATTTGTCCCTGCCCCATTTGCTGCATCATGGTTCGCATTTTCGTAAATTGACTCACCAGATCGCTGACTTCCCGCTCGGCAACGCTGGCTCCCTTAGCAATACGGCGGCGACGGCTGGGGGAACTAGATAGTAGGTCTGGTTTCTGCCGTTCTTCTATGGTCATGGAGTTGATCATGATCTCGGTTTTTTTGAGTCTGGTTTCTCCTTCTTGGAGTTGCTCGCCGCTAATTTTGCCCATACCGGGGATCATTTTTAGTAAGCCACCAAGGGAACCCATATTTTTCAAAAGGCGCATTTGCTTCAAAAAGTCGGTGAAGTCAAATTCTGCCTTGAGCATTTTTTCCTGCATCTTGGCAGCATCGCCGAGGTCAATCTCCTCTTGAGCTTTTTCCACCAAGGTGAGAACATCTCCCATCCCAAGGATTCGAGAGGCCATGCGATCGGGATAAAACGGTTGCAATGCTTCGACTTTTTCTCCCACCCCGACAAATTTAATCGGTTGCCCGGAAATCTGCCGCACCGAAAGGGCTGCCCCGCCCCGGCTATCTCCATCTAGCTTAGTGAGAATTGCTCCAGTGATGCCGATCTCTTCTTGGAAAGTCCGGGTGAGGTTAGCAGCCTCTTGTCCAGTCATGGCATCTACGACTAGGAGGGTTTCGTGGGGTTGGACTGTGGCTTTGATCTGGGCTAATTCTGCCATCATGGCAGCGTCTATTTGGAGCCGTCCTGCTGTATCGATAATTACCGTATCTATGCCATCTGCCTGCGCTTGGGCCACCCCTTGCCTAGCAATCTCTACCGGATCCGCATTGGTTCCTAGGGAGAAGACAGGGATGTTAATTTGTTTACCGAGGGTAATGAGTTGATCGATCGCTGCGGGGCGATAGATATCGGTAGCAACTAACAAAGTGCTACGGTTTTGTTTCTTGAGGTGGAGGGCTAATTTAGCCGTGGCTGTGGTTTTCCCGGTTCCTTGCAATCCTGCCATGAGGACGATCGTGGGCTTTGTTTCTGCCTGAGCTAGGGGAATATTGCTTTCTCCCATGACTTGAACTAACTCATCATAGACAATTTTGATGAATTGCTGGTCAGGGCTGACTCCAGAGATTACCTCTGCACCTAGGGCTTTAACTTCGACAGCAGCAATAAAGTCTTTAACTACTTGTAAATTAACATCAGCATTCAGCAAAGCCCGGCGGACAGTTTGGAGGGCTTCTTGAATATTGGTAGCGGAGATTTTATCTTGACCCCGGAGCTTTTTCCAAGCACCTTCGAGGCTTTCGGCAAGGAGATCAAACATATAGATAATTTAGTTATAGGTTAAAGATTAAACAGTAATCTTTTTGCCAAAGTTGTTAAACCGTAGGCTTGGGAAATATCTGCCAAACCGTACAAGCCGTAGATTAGGAGAATCAATCCCGAAAGTCGGGCAATTCTTGATTGGGGTGTGGGGGCGATCGCTTCCCGAACCCAGATTGATATACTAGCACCAATGGCATAGCTAGAGCTAAGAATTAAACATTGCCACGCATTATTTATTCCCCAAATAATGGCTAGGGCGATCGCCAGCAATACCATTACTTGCTCCATAAATTCTGGAGGATTGTATTGCAAAGTAAACACTAAAGAGCGCCACCAAAACACGCAAAATCTCACCATAAATTAGTCCTCAACTTCTCCACCGACCACTACATTGTTGATCCGTAAACTAGGCCCACCACAGCCCACAGGCAAGCCACTCTGCCCACCTTTGCCACAACCTCCTGATTCATCCCAATAGAAATCATCCCCGATCGCTTCAATATCCCCCAAAGTCTTAAATACATTCCCCGATAAAGTTACATCTCGCACTGGTTCGGCAATTTCTCCATTGCGGATCATCCATGCTTCCCCCGCCGTGAAGGTGAACATTTCTCCATTGGTCATACCTCCCAGCCAATTTTTAGCATAAACTCCTTCGGTGATGCCTTGGAATAAGTCCGGGACTGGGGTTTTACCCCGCTCAATCCAAGTATTCGTCATTCTCACAATGGGGGAATAGTGATAGTTGAGGCAGCGGGCATTTCCGGTAGCCGCTTCCCCCAATTTTCCAGCAGTTTCCCTAGAGTGGAGACGACCCACTAAAACTCCATCTTTAATTAACTGAGTAGTCGTTGCTGGAGTTCCCTCATCGTCGTAGGCATAGCTACCCCGGTGTCCCAAAGGTGCTGCCCCATCAAAAATTTGTAATTCTGGAGAACCAAATCTCCGCCCCATACTCATGGTTTCTAAAAGATCGGGATTTTCATAGATAGCATCGGCTTCAGAAAGATGCCCAAAAGCCTCGTGGACAAATAAGCCAGAGAGGATGGGATCAATTACTACGGTGTAGGTGTTGCCCTTGACGATGGGTAAACTTAGGGCATTGACAGCCCGTTCTGCGGCTCCCTGAACTTGGGCATCAAGATTAAGCAGGTCTTCATAGCCATTGCGGGAACCAGTAGTTTCTCGACCAGTTTGCACTGTTTCCCCATTACGAGCTGTGGCCGCAAACCGCATTTCTAGATCAACCCAAGCCTGTTCGAGCATAGTTCCTTCAGAGGTGGCGAGGAGGATTTTCTGGCTGCTGTCACTGTAGCGGATGACAGTGCTATTAATTTTCGGGCTATAACTTTTTAGGAGGTGATTATAGCGATCGCACAATTCCTTCTTCTGCACCAAGGGAACATAACGAGGATTCGTGCCGGTTAGGGGTAATTCCCAGCTAGCTTCCACGGGTGTTACTGCTGCAAGAAGGGTTTCTTCCTCGCCGATTAACTTTGCTGCCATTGTTGCTTCTGCCACTCGGAGTTCTAAATCGTGGAGATTATTAAAACTAGCAAAACCCCAACCGCCTTTATAGCAAGCCCGGACTTGACCACCGATCGCCAGCCCTTCACTGAGGGTTTCGATCGCATTGCCCCGGAGCATAATACTCGTACTTTCGTTTTGTTCGAGGCGAATAGAGAGATAATCTACTTGGGATTGGTAGCGGCGGATTAAATCTGATAATAAATTCTGAGCATCAAGAAATAAATTTGCCATAATTGCTGATAGATAGTTAGTTCTAATACCTTATTCTAGATTTTATAGCCAGAAATATTATGCAATATCAAAAATTATTAGCTCTAATTCCTATTTTGGTTCTGGTTAATCAAACTCCGGCTTTAGCTCAGGAAGTTGTGATCCCCAAACCTACAGAGCAGAATAATGAGGATTTTTGGCGGCAGACCGAGGATTTGGTGCAAGCTCAGGTGAGTTTGATCGATCGCCTCAGCGTTGTCCTCACCACTGCCAATGCCGAACAATTGGATCAGGCGCAATTACAGCTTTTACGAAATGATATTAGAGTTAATAATTTTCTGAGAGCCGAGAATCGTGATCCCCAAGCCATCTGTCAGGGCATTGGTAACACTACTGATAACTTTAATAATAACTTTAGCAATCAACAACAACAGGTGTACTGCACCCTTCATAACTCCCGGCAGCGATTGCTAAGCCTGATGCCGGTGTTAAATCGTCGATTAGGGCTATTACGATTGAGCAATAATCCACTGTTCAATGGCAATATTCCTGTTAGTGATCCCCGTTTTAATATTCCTAGTACTACCTTCTCTCAGCCCAATGCTAGAGCAAGACTGCCAGAATTTGGCTCGGTGATTATTGGTAGTCCGACCAAGCCGGCGATCGCCGATTTCCGGCCGCCCCTATTACCAGCGATCGCTCCCGCTGCCGAAATTCAACAAATTACTCAATCTGTCCGCCAAGACTTAATTGCCACTGCCGCCGCTTTTCCTGCCAATATTCTCTTTACGGCGAATCCTAATCCTCAAGGGGGAATCCAAGAGGCTCTACTCCCGGCTGATTTTTCCCGCTATCAAGCATTCCTACAACAGCCCAATACAGGAATTACCCGCATTCTCCCGGCTGCCCTCCGTCCCCAACGCCTAAACCAGATTCAGAGTCGCCTCCAACCTACGATCGCTCAAGAGTTTCCCTTCACTTCCGTAATTACGGTGAATAATAGCCCCACTCCCGCTCGTCTCTCCCTAGAGGTGGATAGCAATGGTAATTTGCAAATTGCTCAACCGGGCTTAGATTATGGCTTTATTTGGAATTTGGGGGCTATAGATTTAAGAGATTTGGAGCAAGGGAGAAGGAATGAAACTAGCTTGAGTAGTCGCCCAGAGTACCGATTTTTCTTTAGCTATGCTCCCCCCAGCAGAATTGAGGAATTGCAGGTCGATCGCCGCCGTTTCTTGACGGGAAAACTAGATAATTTTGCCCCTGAGGGTTTGCGATCGCGGGGAGTTCCTTTAGTTCTTAATCAAACCTATTTAGTCCGCCTTGTACAATTCCAATTACCTGCACCTTTAGTTAATCGGGAAGTGATTCCCCGCCGCGATCGGCGTTATCTCGACCAAATATTGCAGACTTCTAGTAGTGATATTGTGGTGGCATTACAGCCAATCGATCGTAATAACGATGGCAGCTACACTATGATTTGGCAGTTAATCAACCAATTCCCCAATCCCCAAGTTCTAGATCTAGCCAATTACCTTGATTTAGAATAATTTTCTGCTCACAATTCCAGATTATCTTGAGAAGAATGCCAAAAACGAGCGACGCTAATTTGCTTTTGTTCCTCTTCAATTCGATAAACAATCCGGTACGGTTTGAGAATAATTTGTCGAATATCTGAACTGTTAAATTCTGGTACCTTCTGACCTTTGAAGGGAAACTGGCCTAGTTCCTTAGTTTTATTGAGGAGGTTTTGCCCGACCTTCCTTGCTGCTAATGGATTGTTTAAGGCGATATATCGAACAATTATCTCTAAATCTCCAACCGCTTTTGGAGACAAAATTACTATGTAGTCCATGCTGCCATCATCTGTTCTACGGAATCAATAGATAAACCCTGCCCCTGATCAATTTCGGACAAACCCTCTTTAATTGCTTCAATAAATTCGATCTCCCGGAGAATTTCTCGTAGAGATACTGTGGCAGGTAAACGATTTACAAGTTCCAATACGGCTTCTTTATCACTCATGGCAAATCACAATTTGTTCGGGTGTACCCATACATCATATCTGAATCTTGCTTTTGTTCTAATAGCAGTTGCTACTCCAGCTAAAAAGGAGGGCGCAAAACCTTGCGCCCCTACAGGAATGGGTTGAAATCAATGACTAGCGTGCCATGCCGTGCTGTGCTTCTACGGTGATGGGTTTCATCAGGTATAGACGGATTAGTTGCCAAGCATTGGCTAAGTAGAGGGGAAGTTTTTGGAAGATTTGCAGGAACTTGGGTGTGCTAGATTTGACTATTTCGCCTAGCTGTTCATTGTTTTTGATGCAAGCATCTAAGCGCTGGTAGAATTCTGGATTTTCCACATCAAGAATTATGGGGAATACCTTGCCGGCAGTTTCATTAGTTTTCTGGATCACTTCGATATCATAATCTCTGGCATCTAGACCGATCGCCCGGTAGAACCCAGCCCGTTGGACATCATTGAGATACATAGTGGCAAAAACTGATAACAGGAAGAAACGACACCAGAGTTTAGCTTTCCAATCGTTGAGGAGGGAAGGTTGCGATCGCATCACCGCATCAAAGAAATCTCCATGACGATTTTCATCTTGGCACCAGTTCTCAAAGAAACGGAAAATAGGATAAATCCGGTCTTCTGGGTGGGCTTCTAAATGACGATAAATGGTGATATAGCGCCAGTAGCCAATCTTTTCTGAGAGATAGGTAGCATAGAAGATGAACTTAGGCTTAAAGAAGGTGTACTTATGATTTTGAGTCAAGAAGCCCAAATCAAGAGCTAGATGAAAATCAGAAAGAGCTTTGTTCAAGAAACCCGCATGACGAGCTTCATCACGAGACATCAGGTTAAAACCTTCTGCTAGTAGGGGATTTTTGTTCTTGAGTTTCCGAGCTAGTTCCTTGTAGAGTAGGAAGCCAGAAAACTCAGCAGTACAGGAGCGTTCTAGAAACTCCACAAATACCTTCCGGGTATCTCCATCGATGTGATCCCAAGATTGAATAAATTCGTCATCCCGCACAAAATGATGGCGGTTATAATCTATCCGAAACTCTTCAATAATGGCTTTCAGTTCATCCTCATTAGGAGAGAGATCCATTTTGGCCATCTCTTCAAAATCTGTAGTATAAAACCGGGGAGTTAGCAGGGTTTCCTTTGCAGGCTTCTTGACCCCGGGGCGTATTTCTTCAAAGCTAGGCTTTTTAAGGGAATCTACCATTTTTTTAACTTTTAACTTCTATTAAAACTATTGCTGTGGCGTTTTACTGACTGATGGTTAGTTTATCAAGCTCTCAAGAAATTACAGCTATTTTTAGATTAAGAGTTATTACAAGAATTGATTAATATTTACCTAATTCTAGAAAAGTCTTAAGGAGTCGCTATTTTCAGGGCGTGGCTTGTAGCTCTGGTCTTTCTTCAGGCAAGATAGCTCCTGCCACCGGACAAACTAAAAGGCAGATGCCACAATCAATACAGGTATCAAAATCAATCCAATACCAATCTGTACCTTTGATATTTTTGCTATCTCCGGGATGAATACAAGCCACAGGACAAGCAGGGACGCAATCTGCTATCCCTTCACAGGTATCGGTCACGATCGTATAAGCCATAGAAATTTTAGGTTGATTTTGATTTGTGCAGAACTTACGCAGATTTTACTATTGACTGCGAGGTATGAGGGCGCAAAGCCTTGCGCCCCTACTAATTTATCGGGGAAAGCGTTGCTCTAAAAAGGCTTGTAAGGCTTGGGGATCAAAGAGAATCGGTAGGAAGTGAATACTTTTAGTTTCCCGAAAGTAGAAAAGTATCGGCACAGTAGGGCTATAAATTTCCCAGTGGAGCCAATCTTGGTAGGGAAAACTACGAATTATCTTCTCGCCTCGATAGATATCTAAGGCCTCAGGGGTGAAGTGTAAACGCAGAGTTAGGGCTTGGAATAGGAGGAAAATTCCAAATAGGGCGATCGCTAAACCAACCCACTTTTGAACTAGCACTAAAGGGATGGAGCCGATGATCAAGCCCAGAGGCAGACTAAAGCTCGGAGCTAATTCTAGAGTTTGATTAGCTTCATTGGCTATATTATTAGTAGAGATATTAGTCATAGCTAAATTTATTGTTAGTATAGTTTTTACTAAGTTTAGCACTACCAAAACTTACGTACTTCTCTTGAAGGAAGATAAGGTTGCATAGTGCGACAAGATAGTTGAAGCAAAAACCTTGTTATTAAGTATTAAGGCGTAATTCATGGATATTAGCAGTTGTTCCTATGACAAGTTGCCAGAAAAATATATGCTTGGCTTTTACTATCCTGCTTACTTTGAGTATGACAGTGACGGTAGTAAATATCCACAAAATCCTGAATTCAATGGCTATAGTGAAATGATTATAGATATGAAGGATGGTTATGGGTATGCTATCAATAATTTCCATGATAATTTATCTCGTACACTTTTAGATGTGAAAAATATAGTAATAGTGACTCCTCCAACTAATTCTGTAGGCATTGAATATCTAGCTGAAGAGCTGTCAACAAGTAATAAAGAAATTACATATTTGACTGGCTATTTTGGAAGATTTGGTAAGAGAGAAATATATTCAAATAATAAATATTCAATTGCTGATCGAAAAATAATATTACTTGATGATGTAGTTACGAGGGGCGAAACGATGGAGAAATGTAGGCAATTGCTTGATAATGCAGGTGCTAAAAAAGTGAAATGTATTACTTTAGGGCGAACTTGTAGAAATATTGAAGAGGCATATTATAAACTTGAGGAAGTATATGATTTGAAAAGAATTGAATATAATAAAAAATACTCTCTAGAATTAATAGACATACTACAAAAATCTGCTGATGAGTTAAGGAGTTTGTCATATTGTAGCAATGAAAGCCAAACTATAGTTCATGAAATTAGAAATAAGATATCAGATGATCTTGAATCACTAGATGAATTACATAATTACTTATGGTGTGATTTATGTAACTATGAAGAAGAAGCACGTAACGTCATTAATGGAGACGATACGTTTCACTCGTCCAATATACTTCAAGAAGTTTTTTTATGGTAAGTAATCACATACTTACACTATTATTAACTGAATTACACCAATTAATCCCATAACACAAATTCAAAATATAGAGACAAATTCTCCTCTTGCCTCTCTCCAAGATTTGTCAAATCTGTACGATCAAGATTTTACCCTAGGGATTGCAAAACTCTAAGACGGTTTCCTTTTGTTTTAACCCTTTAAATAGTCCTGTTTTGCCAAAAGTTGTATATAATAGCAAGCTAAGGAAATCAAGTTAGATTCCTTTATTATGATGTCAAAATCTTAAATATATGCAGATAGGTCAACTACTAAATTATCCCTTGGATATTATTAATGCCAAATTACCCGGATACAAAGGACTACAAAGAGTTGCCGTCAATGCTACAGGGATAATTACTCGGATTTCTCCTATGAGTAAAGCTAGAGCAAGATTAAATTCCCAAATCATTGATATAACAGGTTCGTGGATATCTATAGGAGGAATAGATCTACAGATTAATGGAGCTTTAGGTCTAGCTTTTCCTGATGTGCAGATGCAGGATTTAGAGAAATTAAAACAGATTTGTGAATTTTTATGGCATCAAGGAGTAGATGCTTTTTTGCCTACGTTAGTTACTACTTCCCTGAAGAAAACTCATCAAGCTTTAGAGGTTTTTGCCGAATTTCAGAAAAAGCAGTCCCCCCTCACAAATACTGCCACTATCTTAGGAGTTCATCTAGAAGGACCTTTTCTCAATCCTGAAAAAAGAGGAGCGCACCCCAAAGAACATCTTTTGCCCCTAACTATTGAAAAAGTAAAACTAGTTTTAGGAGATTATCAAGAATTAGTGAAAATGATTACCCTTGCTCCAGAGCTAGATACTACTGGAACTATTATTCCCTATCTCAGATCTAAAGATATTAAAATCAGTCTTGGTCATTCTTTAGCAACGGTAGAGGAGGCAAATCTTGCTTGGCAGCAGGGAGCTAGTCTTGTCACCCATGCTTTTAATGCCATGCCGCCCCTCCATCATCGTCAGCCGGGACTGTTGGCAGCAGCAATTACTAATCCCCAGATTTATTGTGGTTTGATTGCGGATGGCCAACATGTCGATCCTTTGATGATCCAGTTGATCTTGGCTGCTAGTGATTATGAAAATGGGGTCTTTTTGGTTAGTGATGCCCTTGCTCCCCTAGGATTAGAAGATGGGACTTATGCTTGGGATAAACGACAAATGATAGTCAATCAAGGTACTGCTAGGCTCCGGGATGGCACCTTAGTTGGCACAACTCACTCTCTTCTGGTAGGGGTAAAAAATTTGGTGCAGTGGAAAATTTGTACCCTAGAGCAAGCGATCGCCCTAGCAACTATTGCTCCTACCCAAGCAATGCACTGGAGTAGCAGGGACAAAACTAAAGCCCATCCTTATTTAGAACAACCGGTTAATTGTCTATTGCGCTGGACAAATACCCCAGAAGAAGGTGTAAAGTGGTCTCGCTTATTCAGCCCTAGTACTGACTATCAAAATCCTACAACAGATTAGAATTGGCTGTAACTAAAGTGGTGACTGCTACATCATCAAGCAAATAAACCTCTTACTTATTCGTGAATTTGTGCGGCTTGCCTGTAAAACTCAAATCCAAATCTTAATGAACCTTAGTTCGCTTACGGATAATCCAGATGATTAGGGCAATGACTAGGGTGACAGCAACAATTTTAGATATAGGGTCAAGATATTTATCTACTACCTCATAATTATTCCCTAGGAAATAGCCAGCCATCGTCAGGAATGTGACCCAGAGAACCGTGCCGATCGTGGAATATAGTAAAAATGGCACCATTGGCATGGCATTAATCCCCGCCGGGAGAGAGATTAAGGTGCGGACTCCCGGAACCATCCGGCAGAGTAATACTGCTTTCTTGCCGTGACGATCGAACCAACGGTTTGCCTTGTCAATATCTGCCCCAGAAATTCCTAGCCATCTGCCATAGCGATCAGCCCAGCCCTTAATTCGTTCTTCACTAACAACTTTCCCTAGGTAGTACCAAGGAAATGCTCCCAAAACTGTACCAATCACCCCGGCGGCGATCGCAGGGAAGAGTTGCATCTTTCCCTGAGCTGCTGTAAAACCTGCCAAGGGCATAATCAACTCTGAAGGGATCGGGGGAAATAAATTTTCTAAAAACATCAACAAGCCAATCCCCACATAACCTAGGGAACTCATTGTTTCAATTACCCATTCTTTCATTGTTTTAACCTATCTTGTTAACCGGATTTGTGCCAAGGCAAAGATGGCCGGAATAATTCGCCCGTAGTTAGTGGCGATCGCTTTCCAGCCTAGATCCGCCACAAAATATCCCCAAAGTGCCGGACTGATCAAAGAAAATAAGGTGCGGACTGCCCCGTAACGAGCAGCGGTGATAGCCATGCCCTGTTTAGCTGTTTGGAGAGCAACATAGCTTTCCCATTGAGATGCGGCGGCAATTCCCCCTTTGAGGATAGCAGACTGGGTAACTTGATAGGTAGCAAAATGAATAGTAAATTGCTGTGCTACCTGTTGCAGAATGGCAGATTTGACTACGGAGCTAAGGGCTAAAACACTGGTATTTTTAATTAGGCTATTAATTGGATCGGCACTAATGGCAGCGATCGCCGGAGTTTTGACACCCAAGGCGGGTAGAGTAGTGGATTCAGTGAGCGATCGAGTTACTCGACTACTTAAGGCTTTGCGCTCCCGTTTGGGCATTTTTTTCCATGCCTTGTCGAGGAGGTGAAGAAAAATTTCTGATTCAATATCTGTAGTAGTTTGGCTTTTGGAGTAGGGAACTTTGAGATAATGGCAGACCTGAATTAGGGCCTGTCGGTAGGTAATTTGATTAGCTTGGCGACGTAATACAGTCATGCCATCGGCGGCGAGGAATTGAAATCGAGATTCGATCGCATCCAACCATTCTCCCCGGCTCCGGCTGGGGATTTCCATCACTTGAGCCGCATTCATATAATCTAAAGGATTAAACTTCGGGCGAAATAGCAACTCCGTTAACTGGCGCAATTCCTCTTCTGTGGCTAATTCTAAAACGGTTCTTAATTCATCCAACTGCTCTACCCCCCAACACCAAAGTTATTAAATCTATTTTTGTTAACATTCTAGCCTTAGTTGCCTAAACCCGGTAATGAAAATTACTGTGGATAATCTATAAATTATTTTTACTCGGGGCAGCTAGTTCCTAGTTTTTATCAAGCTTCAAGATTGGTATCAGAAACCAGCATAACGTCCTCGTTCAC
>ENA-OBLH01000187-OBLH01000187.1-metagenomes-genome-assembly--contig:-NODE-187-length-22408-cov-6.33816_pt1 | contig 22408 bp, 17 predicted proteins | sample MGYA00153382_OBLH01 | MGnify analysis MGYA00153382
GCGATGCCGATGGGTGGGCAAAACTGCCCGAATAACCAAGACGCAAACTGGTGCCGCTTAGGTGACTCGAACACCTGACCCTCGCATTACGAATGCGATGCTCTACCGGCTGAGCTAAAGCGGCTGGAACCAGTGGGTGGCGCGCTTACCAGCGTCGCTAGTCCCCTGCAAGTGCGCCGGTTATGTAACACAGCTTAACGGCTTGGTAACCAAATCCGGTGCATTCCGGTGGCATCGATTTTCTTGGGACCGATTGGGGATCAGTGCCGATGGATAGGCTTCAGGATTTCGCGCACGAGACCGGGCGCGAGACCGACGCAGCGACCGAGAACGACAGCGGCATCGATGCCCCCGTCGTGATTGGTACCGACGAGCGCCGTATGCATGTGCGCGCCTACAACTATTGGGTCTCGCTGCTTGATGGACGTTCGTACCCGTCGGTCGAGGATATCGAACTCGATAACGCCGCCGACTTCGGCCCGCACAGCGTTTTGCTCGATTTCACCCATGCCGGCGAAGAACCCGCCATCACCTGGCTCGGCGAAAAGCTCCGCACCGAATGCGGGCTGTCCGACACGGTCGCCAGCGTTTCCGAAGTGCCGCCGCGTTCGCTGTTGTCGCGGCTGACCGATCACCACCTTCAGATCATTGCCAACCGCGCGCCTATCGGCTTCGAAGCCGAATTCCAGAATTCGCGCGGCAATAACACCATGTATCGCGGCATCCTGCTGCCGTTTTCGTCGGACAACGACACGATTGATTTCATCTACGGCGTCATCAACTGGAAAGAGGTGGCGAGCGCCGCCGAAATCGATGCACTCGAAGCCGAACTGCGCGCGACGGCAAATTCTGCCCCGGCGCGGCTACCCGCCCATCAGATGGTGCCGGTCTGGGCCGATGGGCCGAGCGGCGCTACTAGGACACAGCGCGATCCTGAAGCCGATCACAATAACGGCACCGACGGCAACCACGACCTGCATGAAGCCGCAGCACCTGTCATCGGCGGCGGCGAATCGCTGGGTGACTGGCTCGCCGCTGCCCGCGCCAATGCCGATGTTGCGCTGAGCGCCGACACCCGCAGCCGGGGCGCGCTCTATCGTGCGCTGTCGGGTGCCTATGACTTCGCGCTCGTTGCCGACCAGCGGGCAGACGAATATGCCGCGCTGCTTGCCGAAAGCAAAATCGGGTCACAAGCGCGCGCGCCGATGACGCCGGTCGCCAAGCTCGTGTTCGGGGCGCAATACGACAAGACCCGCCTGACCGAATTTGCCGCTGCCATGAGCTTTGCCCATCGCCGCCAATTGCCCGCAGGGGGCATGAAACTGTTCCTCGAAAACTTCCCCGGTGGCCTCAAAGCCATCGTCGCCGCCGAACGCCGTGAACGCCGGCCCGAGGGCAAGGAAATCAAACCCGACCACACCCGCGAACGCGCGCGCGATCTGCCCGAACAGGCTTATCTGACGCTGTCGGGCAATGACGAATTTGTCATCATGGTCGCCCGCCGGGTCGATGCCGACCGAGTCGCGATCATCGGCGTCGTCGGCGACGACAAGCCGCTGCTCGACCGGGCGCTGCGCCACATCGTCGAGTAACGGCGTGGAATAAAATTACGCCCGTTTCGGCGGTTCGCGTGTTGAGGTCGTAACCTGTCGGGCGCATAGCATCTTATCGAGAAAAAACGATACGGATGCCCAACCCTATGGCTGCCCACCGCGCGACCGCAACCGCGACACCTGCCGACCCGAAACAAATCGACCTGCTTGCCAAGGCGCTTATTGCCGGGGCGTTGCCGGGCGAGACCGATGGTTTTGCCAAGGATGACCGCCGCGCCGCGGCGACACTCGCGCTCGTGGCGCTCGACGGACGACGCGGCGATGCGCCTGCGATCCGGATCGAGTCGGGGGCCAGTGCCGATGGGCGCCGCCTGCTCCGGATCGCCGTCGCCAATGACGATATGCCCTTTCTGGTCGATTCGATTGCCGACGCGATCACCGCACAGGGTCTGGCGATCGACCGCATCTTGCATCCGATCTTGCCCGTCGTGCGCGGCAAGGACGGCAGCTTTGCGGGCCTTGGCGACAAGGGCGCGCGGACCTCGCTGATCTACATGGAAACCGAACGCGCCGATGCGCGGGTGCGGCACGACTTGGCCGCCGCGATTGCGACAGCGCTTGGCCATGTCCGTTCGGCGGTCGCCGACTGGACGGCGATGAAGGCGGCGGTAGCGGTCGACGCGGCAACCTTGGGCGACAGCGAAGGCGCCAAGCTCCTCGGCTGGTTCCTCGAACGCAATTTCACACTGCTCGGATCGGCGACTTATCCGGCGACAGGTGGTATCAAAGCCGCGCTCGGTATCGCGCGTGACATCGGCGACGCGGTGCTGTCACCCGAACAGCGGGTTAAGGCGCAGACCTGGCTGGCGTCGCACGACGCGCCGATGCTCGCCAAATCGAATTTTCTCTCGACCGTGCACCGGCGCGCGCCGCTCGACCTGATCGTAGTCCCGTCAGGCGAAGGTGTCCGCATCCATGCGGGGCTGTGGACCAGTGCAGCGCTTGCCGCCATCCCGCAGGAAATCCCGGCACTGCGCGACCGGCTGGCGGCACTGATGGCCAAGTACGGGTTCGCGCCCGACGGTCATGCCGGGAAGGCGTTGGCCCACGCCCTGACCGACCTGCCGCATGATCTGCTGCTCGCCATTGACGCGGCGACACTAGAAAGGCTCGCGCTGACCGCGATGTCGCTGGCCGACCGCCCGCGCGCCGATCTCGTGCTGACCCGCGATGCGCTCGACCGGCATATGTTCGCGTTCGTATGGTTGCCGCGCGACGAACTGACCACGGCGCGACGCATTGCAATCTCGGGCATGATCGGGGCAGCAGCGGACGGGGAACTGCTCAACTGGTCGATCGATCTGGGCGACGGCGAAGTCGCGCTGATCCGCTATACCTTCGACCGGCGGCAGGCAGCACGCGAACCCGACGAAGGCAAGCTCCGCGCGGCGCTGGTCGCGATGGTGCGCGGTTGGCCCGAGGCGGTCGAGGCGAGCTTGATCGCGGCAGGCGAAGACAAGGGCGCGACGCGGCTGGCGCTGCGTTATGCCGAGAGCTTCCCGCCGCTCTATCGCACTGGTGCCGGACCCGAAGAAGCGGCGCGCGACATTGTGCGGCTGGCCGAACTCGATACGCTCGCGGACCGGCAAGTGCGGCTTTACCGCCGCACGGGCGACGCCAAGGGCCGGTTGCGGCTGAAGCTCTACAGCCTTGCCCCGGTCATGTTGTCCGACGTTGTCCCTGCGCTCGAAAATTTCGGGTTTCGCGTGGTCGAAGAGGTCTCGACCCTGCTCGGCGACGGGACGCACGGGCATATGCACCGCTTCGTGCTCGATCTGGGCGCGGGCGATGCGGCGCTGTTGCTCGGTCGCGCCGCCATCGTCGAGGGCGCGATTGCCGCTGTGCTCGAAGGGGCAGGGGAGAACGACCGGTTCAACGAGCTGACCGTCGCTGCTGCGTTCGACCCGCGCGCTGTCGTGTTGCTGCGCGCGATGTTCCGCTATCTGCGTCAGACCGGGCTGACCTATGGCTTGATTACCGTCGTCGAGGCACTGCGCCGCCACCCGCACATCGCGCGCGCCATTGTCGATCTGTTTGCCGCGCGCCACGATCCGGCAGCAAAAAAGCGCGAAGCCGCGCGCGAAACTGCCGAAGCGGCGATCGAGCGCGGCCTCGGCCAAGTTGCCGCGATCGACGAGGACCGCGTCCTGCGCCTGCTGCGCGCTGTCGTCCGCGCCACGCTCCGCACCAATTTCTATGCGCCCGCCGGACAGACCGCGATTGCGTTCAAGTTCGACAGCGCGAAAGTGCCGGGCCTGCCCGCGCCGGTGCCGTGGCGCGAAATCTGGGTCTACAGCCCACGCGTCGAGGGCATCCATCTGCGCGCCGGACCGGTGGCACGCGGCGGCCTGCGCTGGTCCGACCGGCGCGACGATTTCCGCACCGAAATCCTGGGGCTGATGAAGGCGCAGCGCGTAAAAAATGCGGTGATCGTGCCGACGGGAGCTAAAGGCGGGTTCTTTCCCAAGATGCTGCCCAATCCCGCGACTGACCGCGATGCGTGGCTGGTCGAAGGGACCGAAAGCTATCGCATCTTTATCCGGACGTTGCTGTCGATCACCGACAATATCGTCGAGGGCAAGGTCGTACATCCGACGCAGGTCGTCGTGCACGACGGCGAAGACCCGTATTTTGTCGTTGCCGCCGACAAGGGGACCGCGACGTTCAGCGACGTCGCCAATGCCATCGCGCTGGAACATCATTTCTGGCTTGGCGATGCGTTCGCTTCAGGCGGATCGGTCGGTTACGACCACAAGGCGATGGGCATCACCGCCAAGGGGGCGTGGGTCTCGGTCCAGCGCCATTTCGCCGAATTGGGCACCGATGTGCAGACGCAACCGATCCGCGTGGTCGGGTGCGGCGACATGTCGGGCGATGTGTTCGGCAACGGGATGCTGTTGTCGAAAACGCTCAAGATCGTGGCGGCGTTCGATCACCGCCATATCTTTATCGACCCGGAACCCGACCCTGCCGCCAGCTGGGATGAACGCGCGCGCATGTTCGCGCTGCCGCGGTCGTCCTGGGCCGATTACAACGCCAAGCTGATCTCCAAAGGCGGCGGCGTGTTCGCGCGGTCGGCGAAATCGATCAAGTTATCGAAGGAGGCCCGTGCTGCACTCGACATCGCCGACACCGACATCGAACCGGCGGCGCTGATTTCGGCAATCCTCAAAAGCCCGGTCGATCTCATCTGGTTCGGCGGCATCGGCACCTATGTGAAGGCGACGAGCGAAACCAATGGCCAAGTTGGCGACCCGGCGAATGACGGGCTGAGGATCGATGCCGAGGACATCCGCGCCAAGGCCATTGGCGAGGGCGCAAATCTGGGCGTCACCCAAGCCGCGCGGATCGTGTTCTCGCTCCTTGGGGGCCGGATCAACACCGACTTCATCGACAATTCGGCCGGGGTCGATTGTTCGGATCATGAGGTCAATATCAAGATCGCGCTGAATGCCGAAGTCGCCGTCGGTGCGCTGACCATGCCCAAACGCAATACGCTGTTGGCCAAGATGACCGATCAGGTTGCCGACCTCGTGCTCGAAGACAACCGGCTGCAAACGCTCGCGCTGTCGATAGCCGAGCGTGGCGGCGCGGCCATCGTGCCGTCGCTCATTCGCCTGATCGAGACATTCGAATCCTCGGGTCGCCTCGACCGCGCGGTCGAAGGGTTGCCGTCGAATGACCTCCTCGCGCGGAGGGCACAGGACGGGCACGGGCTGACCCGGCCCGAACTGGCAGTAGTGCTGGCGACGGCGAAGCTCACATTGCAGGATGCGATCGAACACACGAGCCTCGCCGCCGACCCGGCGATGGTCCCCGAATTGCTTGCCGCATTCCCCGCCGGGATGCGGAAGAGCCATGGCGCAGCCATCGAACACCACCAGCTGCGTGGCGAGATCATCGCGACCAAAGTCGCCAATCGCATCGTCAACCGGATGGGCCTGATCCATCCCTATGAACTGGCCGAAGAGGAAGGCGCGGCGCTGGGCGATATTGCTGCCGCTTTCGTGATTGCCGAGGCTTTGTTCGACGCACGCGGGCTGTGGGCGATGATCGATGGGGCCGACATTGGCGAGGGCGCACGGTTGCTGCTGTTCGAACAGGTCGCTGTCGAACTCCGCGCGGCAATGGCCGATCTGTTGCGCGGGTCAGTGGCGGGGCGTTCGGTCGGCGATACGATTGCCGCGCTGACGCCCGGTATCGCAAAGCTCGACAAGGCAGTCGATGCGCTGTTGCTCGACGAAACGCGTCTGCAGGCGCGCGGCTTTGCGAAGCGGCTGACCGAGGCGGGCGCGCCGAAGAAAATCGTCGAGCGGGTTGTCCGTCTTGCCGAACTCGACGGCGCGGTTGGCCTGGCGGGACTTGCCGAACGCTCGGGCACCGATGCGATTGTGCTGACCCGCGCCTTTACGACGCTGGGTAGCGCGCTCGGTCTCGACTGGGCGCAGGGGCAGGCGATGCGCGCGGCCCCGGTCGATCCGTGGGAGCGGTTGCTGGTGGCGGGGCTGAGCCGCGATTTCCAGCAAATGCGCCTCGAATGGCTGGCCCGCGATGCGGTGGCACCCAAGGCGCGCGTCGCGACGTGGCTCGACACCCATGCCAACCGCATCCGCGATTTCCGGCGGCTGGTGGACCGGGCGAAGCTCGCGGTCGTCGTCAGCCCCGCGATGCTCGCACAAATCGCCGGACAGGCGCGGGTGTTGCTCGGGCGCTAATCGCGGCGCGCGGCTGCCAAGATCCAGCAACGGACCGCACTGGCGAGGTTGGGCGGATCAGAGACAGCGATACGCTCGGCATCGATGCGGGCGACCAAAGCGTTGAGCGGCAGGTCTTGCGCGGCGGCGGCGGCGCGGAGGGCGTCCCAGAAGACAGGCTCGAGCGTCAATGCAGTTTCATGGCCCGCAATGGTGATCGAGCGTTTTATGGGCGGGGCGTAGAGCGGGGGCATGGGGTGGTGTAGCTTAATTCTGGTCTATACGCACTGCGTAGCCTTGCAAGCATATTGCCAATTTTCATCATTGTGCTTGCAACGGCTGCAAGCATATGCTTTTCTTTACCAGCAAGCATGGAGTCGGCGATGTCAAAAATGCAATCATTAGGTGGTGTTGCGCGGGCGACTGCATTGAGCGGCGAGCGTAAATCTGAAATCGCTAAGATTGCAGCTGACGCTCGGTGGTCCACGCCGCGAGCCGCCTATGAAGGAGACCTCCATATTGGCGATCTCGAATTGCCCTCCGCGGTTCTACAAGATGGTCGTCGGGTGCTAATTAGTAAGGCTTTCCTCACAGCGCTTGGAAGGCCTTGGAAAGGGACATATCAAAAGAGTGATCGCCCAAACTTTGTCGATGCAAAGAATCTCGATCGCTTCATTTCTCCGGAACTTGAGTCGTTCCTCGAACCTATCGAGTTTCGCAACCTCCGTGGGCAGAAGGTGCTGGGCTATCGCGCCGAGCTTTTGCCTCTCGTTTGCGACGTGTACCTCGCGGCTCGATTAGAACGGGCGTTGACCGATGGTCAAAAGCCCATCGCGCGGCAAGCGGAAATCCTAACCCGGAGCCTTTCCAAAATTGGGATCGTTGGACTTGTTGACGAAGCTACGGGTTATCAGAGTGTTCGTGCACGCGATGAGCTCCAAAGGATTCTGTCAGCCTACATTTCTGAAGAATTGCTGCCGTGGGCAAAACGGTTTCCCGACTCGTTTTACGAGCAGCTACACAGAGTGTGGGATTGGCCGTATCGGGCTGGAGATAATCGCCGGAATGCCTATATTGGCAAACTCACAAATTGGCTGATTTACGAACAACTACCTCCAGGCGTTCTACAGGAGCTACGGGAAAAAAACCCGAAAAGTCTAGTCACGGGTCGTCGAAAGGCGACGCATCATCAGCACCTTACAGAAGAGATCGGTCACGCCAATCTTGAAAGCCAAATCACTTCCGTCACAACCTTGCTCCGTGCCACCCCAACCGGAAAGCCAAACTTTTTCAAAAAATTGTTTGCGACGGCTTTCCCACCTAAACAAGGTGAGATGTTTCCGGACTTTGAGCTGAGTGATTGATCCAAAGGGCAGCGGTCGGCAAAGCCGCCGCTGTCGTCAGACGCGACTGCTGGCCGCGCTCGCCGTGCCGATGGCTGCGCGGCTCGCTTCGCTTCGCCGCGCACCGGCGGCGACGTAGCGGCCGCCTGCCACCGTCAGTACATATGCTGCCCGCCATTCAGCGACAGCGTCGACCCTGTCACGAACCCGCCGTCCTCGCTCACCAAGAACGCCACCCCCCGCGCGATCTCGTGAGCCTGCCCAAGCCGCCCGACCGGGATTTTCGCCACGATCTTGGCGAGCACTTCGGGCGGGACGGCGGCGACCATGTCGGTGTCGATATAGCCCGGCGCGATCGCGTTCACCGTCACCCCCTTCTTCGCGCCTTCCTGCGCCAGTGCCTTCGTAAAACCATGGATGCCCGATTTGGCGGCGGCATAATTGACCTGACCGTATTGCCCCGCCTGTCCGTTGATCGATCCGATGTTGACGATGCGGCCCCATCCGCGCGCCTGCATTCCCGGGAAGCACGCCTTGGCCATGTTGAAACAGCCGCCCAGATTGATTCGCATCACGTCGTTCCAGTCGTCGAACGTCATGCGCGCCAGCGTCCCGTCGCGGGTGATACCGGCATTGTTGACGACGATATCGACCGGACCCAGATCCGCCGAAACACGCTCGCATCCGGCAAGACAGGCCTCGTGATCGCCGACATCCCAGCGATAGGCGCGGATGCCGGTGGCGGCGGTAAACGCGTTCGCCTTTTCCTCATTGCCCATGTAATTCGCGGCCACGGTGATGCCCATGTCCTTGAGCGTCAGGCTGATCGCCTCGCCGATCCCGCGTGTGCCGCCGGTTACGATTGCTACCCTGCCCATGGTCATCCTCCTGTTATTATGGAGCAAGCCTAAACGCGGGGAAGCCACCCTTCAAGTTCACGGCCAATGATAAAATGCATGAGTTTCATGCTTTCCGATGAGGCGTTGAGGCAGTCGAGCGCAGCAAAATCGCCACCACCCGCCTCGACGAAAGTATCGCGCCCGCGGATGGCGATTTCCTCGAGCGTTTCGAGGTTGTCGGCAGCGAACCCCGGCGTCACCACGGCGACCGATTTTACGCCCTCGCGCCCCAATCGCGCCAGCGTTTCCTCGGTCGAGGGTTCGAGCCATTTGGCACGGCCGAGCTTCGACTGGAAACTGACGACAAGGTCGTGGCCCAGCGCATTCGACAGCAGCCGCGCGGTCTTCTGGCACTGGCAGTGATAGGGATCACCATCCTCGAGCGTCGAGACCGGCATCGAATGGAAACTGGCAACAATGGCTTCGGGTGCGAACGACAGCGCCGCAACCTGCCGCTCGACCGAGACCTTCAGTGCGTCGATATAGGCCGGGTCGTCGTGCCACGGTGGTAGGGTGCGGAGCGCGGGTTGCCAGCGCATCGCCTTCAGCACGTCGAACACGCGGTCGTTGACCGTTGCCGTCGTAGCACCCGAATACTGGGGGTAGAGCGGCGCGATCAGGATGCGCTGGCACCCCGCTTCCTTCAACGCCTTTACCCGGTCGGCAATCGCAGGCTTGCCGTAACGCATCGCCCAGTCGACGATCACGTTATCGCCGAACGTCAAGCCATAGGCCTGTTCTGCCGTGATCGCGGCAAGCGGCGAACCCGCCTCGGTCCAGATCTGGCGATAGGCGTGCGCGGTGGTCGAGGGGCGAGTGTTGAGGACAAACCCGCGCAGGATGATCTGCCACAGGATCGGCGGCAGTTCGACGACGCGGCGGTCCGACAGGAATTCCTTGAGATACGCCTTCACGGCATTGCGCGTCGGTGCCTCGGGCGAGCCGAGGTTGACGAGCAGCACGCCGATTTTGGGCGTCGGGATAATCGGGTGGTCACCGGGCAGGTGGGCAGCGCGCATTAGACGTCCTGAATCAAGGGAAGTCGCCGGTAGCGCACGCCGGTCGCCGCGAACAGGGCGTTGGCGATGGCGGGCGCGACCGGCGGCACCGCCAGCTCGCCTGCGCCACCGGGCTCTTCGCCACTGACGATCAGTTCGATCTCGATCTTCGGGCAGTCGGCCATGCGCGGCAGGCGAAGGTCGCCATAGCGTTCGGGTCCGGCAAGTCCGTTGCGGACACTGACCTGTGCGCCCGTCGCCGCCGACATGCCGAACACCAGCCCGCCGATAATCTGGCTGCGGACGATGCCCGGATTGACGATCCTTCCGACGTCGGCAACGGCGAACAGCCGGGCGACGCCCACCCGTCCGTCGTCGCCGATCTTGGCCTCGGCCATGACCGCGATGAAACTGCCCGCCATCGCGCATACCGCCAGCCCCTGGTTCGATCCTTGCACCCCGCCCTGCCAGCCGCCACGCTCGGCGACCTTGGTCAGGCACTGGGCAAGGCGCGGTTTCGACCCCAGCATTGCCATCCGCACCGAGAACGGATCATTGCCCGTGGTATGCGCGATCTCGTCGATGAAGCATTCGGTGAAAAAGCTGTTTGCGCCGTATGCCCGCCCACGCCAGTCGCCGGTCGGCACCCCGAGCATCGCCGCGTGGTGATCGATGGCGTGGACCGGGATGTCATAAGGGGTCGCTGCGCCAAGAATGGCAGCGGGTTCGGCCTTTCCCTTTGCCGAGGCCATTGCCGCATCGGATGTCTCTCTGCCGGATATCCGCGCCTCAAGCTCGTGAAGCGTCGCAGGTGTTGCAATCTGGGCAAACAGCGCGGCTATCCGCCCCTCTGCCGTTACCCGTGCCGCTAGCCGCGCAGCAGCGGCGGGACGGAACGTGTCGCGGCGCATTTCCTCGCTGCGCGACCGGATCACTTGCACGGGTCGCTTGAGCCGGTCGGCCAGCGTGGCAGCATGGCCGATCAGGTCGATTTCATAGCGTGCGCCGAACGATCCGCCGACCATCATCGGATGGACGACAACCTTGTCGGCGTCGAGGCCAAGCGCCCGTGCCGCTGCTTGCGCGGCCAGTTCGGGCACTTGCGTTGCTGTCCAGACCTGCACGCCATTCGCGTCGATGTGCACTGTGACACTGGCGGTTTCGACGGTTGCATGGGGGGCGAGGCCGACACGATATGTCTGCGTCAGGACATCCGCGCCTGCAAACGCGCCGCCGATATCACCGAGCGCAGACAACCGCGTGCCCGTATCGAACGCCGCTTCGAGGGCGCGGACGATGCCGCGGTCGCTGGCGAGCCCGCCCGTCACGCCGAAGCGGGGTTTCGCGGCGCGCAGCCCTTCGTTGGCTGCCCACCAATTGGTCGCGGCAACGGCGACCCAGCGCTCGGTTTCGACCACATCGGTCACCCCCGTCACGCGCAGCGCCGCTGCCTTGTCGATCGATTTCAGCCGCGCGTCGCCTGCCGGACCTTCTGAGATCGCGGCATAGACCATGTCGGGCAGGCGAATGTCGGCGGCGAAATTGACGCTGCCATCGACTTTGGATGGCAGATCGAGTCGCGGCAGCTCCTGTCCGATCAAGCGGTTGGCAATACCGCTGCGCCACACGATGCCGACGGGAACGCGCTGTTTGGCGGCTTCGGCAGCGACTTCGCCGAAACGCATCTTGTCGTCGCCGCGCCAGACGAAACCGTCATGCGTGTCGCACGCCTGCCAGTCGGCATCCCAGCGTTCAGCAGCAGCTTTGCAGAGCAGCGCGCGGGCCGCAGCTCCCGCATCGCGCAACAGCCCCTCGAATCCGCGCACGCTGGTCGATCCGCCGGTGGCCATGGTGGCAGCGCGACCGTTGACGATGCGCGCAGTCGCCGACTTACCCAGCCCTTCGTCCCATTCGCGCATCAACAAGCCATTGGCGTAAAGCGGCCCCGCCGACGCCGCCTCGACCGCGACGGTGCGCCAGTCTGCGCCCAGTTCGTCAGCGATGATCTGGGCATGGGTCGTGAACACGCCGTGGCCCAGCTCGACCTGCGGCACGACGACGGTGACATGCCCGTCCTCGCCGATCTTCAAAAAGCCGTTCATGACATGCTCACCGGGTGCCGTGTTCAGCCCTGCCGCATAGCGGCGCGGCCATAGCGCGAAGCCCACAACCAGACCCACACCGACGCCGCCGCTGATCAACAGGTTACGGCGGGAGAGGGCGAGGGCGGACATGAAGAAGCGTTAGGGGGGAACAAGTAACGAGGAAAGGGGGCGTAGGTGTCTGTTTTGAGCTTGCAGGCTGCGCTTTGAGGGGTATGCGACCTAACGCGGGAACTCAGTCGCCCTTACCGAAGAAATGCGCCGCAATGTCCTTGGCGATGCGCGCGGGGCGCAGCGTTTGCGCGTCGAGGCAGCACCAGCTCGATTTAACCTCGGCAAGCAACTCGTCGCCGCGCTTGATGAGCGTTGAGTAGAACGCACGCACCCCTTCGACCTTGTCGAGCACGACCGTAGCGATCACTTCGTCGTTCAGAAAGGCAGGCTTGCGATAAGTAATCTCGTGCTTGAGCGCGACCCAAAGATGCTCCGCTACCGCCGCAGGTGGAGCAAGCTTTTCCCAATGCGCGACAACCGCATCCTGCACCCAGTTCAAATAGCGCGCGTTATTGACGTGCCCCATGAAATCGATGTCGGCGGGCAGGATATGAATCGGATAGGCAAGCGTGCGGGACATGCCAGCTTATTTACACCGATGTCATTAATTTAGCCAGAACAGTCTCAACCCCGTCCCCGATATCCCGGCACGTCTTGCGGGGGCAGCCACAATCCGGCGGGCGGCTCGCCCGATTGCCAGAACACATCGATGGGAATGCCGCCGCGCGGATACCAGTACCCGCCGATCCGCAGCCAGTGCGGAGCCATCTCCGCGAACAGCCGCTCGCCAATGCCGACGGTGCAATCCTCGTGGAACGCGGCATGATTGCGGAAACTGCCAAGGAACAGCTTCAGCGACTTCGACTCGACGATGGTGTCATGCGGCGCATAATCGATGACGAGATGCGCGAAATCGGGCTGGCCGGTGACCGGGCATAGCGAGGTGAACTCCGGCACCGCAAACCGCACGAGATACAGTGCGCCGGGGCGCGGATTGGGGACGTAGTCGAGCGCGGCTTCCTCCGGCGTGGCGGGAAGCGTACTGGTCTGGCCGAGATATTTTGGCGTCATGCGCGTCCTATAAGGTGGCAAAGCCCGTCTGACGATTCCAAAGGGTAACCATCGGGACCATATGAACGTATCGACAAGATGCTGGTGCGCTTGACTTCCCGACCGCCAAGGCCTGTGTTGCCGGTCATGATTGCCCGCGTCCTTATGCTGATCGCGCTCGCATCGCTTGCCGTTGGCAATGCCGCGATGGCGCAGAACATGCCAATGTCGGCAACAATGGCCTGCACAATCGACACGGCGTGCTGCCCCGAAAGCGGCGGGGAAATGCCCATGTCCGATTGCGTGACGTGTTGTGTGATGACCCCTGTCGTATTCCCGATTCCGGCCAAGGCAAAGATCAAGCCAGCCGCGCCGCGTGCGACGGCACCCGCTGTCTTGATTCCCCGCGACGTCCGCCCGCTTGATCCGCCGCCGCGACCCCTTGGCCGGACTGAAATCTCAATCTGAACAACCAAGGAAATCGAAATGAAGACGATCGTCAAAGCCGCTGTCGCCCTGTTCGGGCTGGCAGCAACAACGGCCCATGCGGCAGTCCCCGGACTGCTGGTATCGGCAGTCGAAGGCTGCTGTGCGGTCGGGGCAGCTTGCTGCGCCGCCGGTGGTGCCTGCTGCTAAATTAGCGGCGTAAGGGGGCGCGCGCGGCAGCAACGTCGCGCGCGCCCTTTTTTTTCGAGTTGCGAACACCCCCTCGGTGGCGCACGTCCCGCGATAGGCGATGAGGGACAAATCGATGCGCGGACTGAAACTACTGTTGGCGGCGAGCCTGTTAGCCGCCCCGCTCCACGTTTTCGCGCAGGACAAGCCCGCGCCCGACAAACCGGCAGAAAAAGCCGAAGCCCCCATCGTCGCGATCACCAAACACACCGGCACTTTCGGCGGCACGACCGTCGCCTACACCGCCACTGCGCGCGAGACATTCCTGAAAGCTGAGGACGGCACACCTAAGGCCAGCATCTATTCGACCGCCTATGTGAAGGACGGCAAGGACCCCAACCGCCCGATCACCTTCCTGTTCAACGGTGGGCCCGGCTCGGGCTCGCTGTGGCTGCACATGGGTGCATTCGGGCCGAAGCGCGTCGCGATCCCGAGCGACGCGCGCGACGACGGCGCGCCGCCCTACCCTATCGTTGCCAACCCCGATTCGTTGCTCGACGTCACCGACATCGTGTTCATCGACCCGGTCGGCACCGGGTTCAGCCGCGCGCTGGGGAAGACCGAGGCCAAAACCTATTGGGGCGTCACAACGGACGCCAAATCAATCGCCGAGTTCATCCGCTTGTGGCTCAGCGAAAACGGCCGGTGGAACGCGCCAAAATATCTGGGCGGCGAGAGTTACGGCACCACGCGCAGCGCCGCTGTCGCGAACGAGCTTGAGGGCAGCTATAATGACGTCGCGCTCAACGGCATCATCCTGATCTCGACGATCCTCGATTTCGGGTCGCAGGCCGAAGTGCCGGGCAATGAAATGGCCTATGTCGTCAACCTGCCGACGATGGCGACGACGGCGTGGTTCCACAACAAGGTCGCCGACAAGCCCGCCGATGTCGCGACATTCGCTGCCGAAGCGCGGGCGTTCGCGGCGGGGCCGTATCTGAGCGCGCTGATGAAGGGCAACAAGCTGGCGGGCGAGGAGCGCGCGGGTATCCGGCGGCAACTGGTGCGGTTCACCGGGCTGTCCGAGCAGTTTCTCGACAACGCCGATCTGCGTGTCCTGCCGGGGCGGTTCTACAAGGAACTGCTGCGCGACCGCCGCCTGACCGTGGGCCGCCTCGACAGCCGCTACACTGGCACCGATTACGACAATGCGGGAGAGGAGCCAGACAACGATCCGAGCTTTTACGGCATCGACGCGAGCTACACCGCCGCGCTCAACACCTATGTGCGCGGCGAACTAGGTTTCAAAACCGAGCGCCAATATTCGACGATCGGCGGGGTCGACGACTGGGACTGGAAACTGCGCGGGCGCGACGCAAATTTCTATTTCAACGTGACGCCCTATCTCGGCAGGGCGATGCGCGAAAACAGCGGCTTGCGCGTGTTCAACGCCGCAGGCTGGTACGACTTCGCCACGCCCTTCTTCGGTGCCGAGCACGCGCTGACCCGCACCGGCATCCCCGCCGACCGTATCGACTGGCATTATTATGGTGCTGGCCACATGATGTATGTGCGCGAGAGCGACTTGAGCGCGCTGAGCCGCGACATCCGCGCGTTTATTCGCAAGCAATGAGCGCATTGCGTGTCTTGACAAATGCGTATCTATTTTGATACAAGGTGAGCCTAAGCCGGTTACATTTCTCGGCGATAGCCTGTCGCGTCTGCGTGATTTCCCCGATGATGCGCGGGCCGAGGCGGGTTTTCAGCTGAGCGAGGTCCAGCACGGTCGCGATCCCGCCGACTGGAAGCCGATGAAGACGGTTGGTGTGGGCGTACGCGAGATCAGGGTGCGCGATGTGTCGGGTGCCTTTCGGGTGCTATATCTGGCGACGTTGCCCGATCGTGTGCTTGTCCTCCATGCGTTCGAGAAGAAGACACAGAAGACTGTCCAACGGGACATCGATTTAGCCGCGCGACGCCTTCGCGAATGGAAGGACTAACGACATGGAAGAACAGACATTCGGCAATGTTTTCGATGCGCTGGCACGGAGCCCCGCCGAGGCGGCGAATATGAAGGCAAGGGCAGAGTTGACGGCGGCAATTAAGGTGCGCGTGCTCGCATGGGACGTGCCACAGCAGGCGGCGGCGGTACGACTGGGCATCAGCCGACCTCGGCTCAACGATTTGCTGCGCGGCAAGATGGGGAAATTCTCGCTCGACGCGCTCGTCAATCTTGCGACGGCTGCGGGTCTGACCTTTGAGGTACGGATCGCCGAAGCAGCGTGACTATTCTTATCCCCATCCTCGGCGACCAGCTGTCGCTCGACCTGTCGTCGCTCGACGATGTTGACCCCGCGACCGCCGTCGTCCTGATGATGGAGGTCACCGACGAGACCACCTATGTCCGCCATCACCGGCGCAAGATCGCGTATATCCTGTCGGCGATGCGGCATCATGCAGAGGCTCTGCGGGCGGCAGGGTGGACGGTCGATTATGTAAAGCTCGACGACCCCGACAACACGGGCAGCTTCACCGGCGAGATCGCGCGCGCGGTCGGGCGGCACGATCCGGCGCGCATCGTCATCACCGAATCGGGCGAGCACCGCGTGCAGGCGATGCTCGATGCGTGGGAAACATTGTTCGGTATCCCCGTCGAGATCCGCGCCGACAAGCGCTTCATTGCGACGCACAGCGAATTTTCGGCCTGGGCGGATGAACGCAAGCAATTGCGGATGGAATTCTTCTACCGTGACATGAGGCGCAAGACCGGGCTGCTGATGGACGGGTCGAAGCCCGAGGGCGGCGAGTGGAATTACGACAAGGAAAACCGCAAGCCCGCGCGTGCCGATCTGCTGATGCCCAAATTGCCGCACTTCGCGCCCGATGCGATCACGAGCGAAGTGCTTGCATTGGTCGCGGCGCGATTCACCGATCATGTCGGCAGTATCGACAATTTCGGTATCGCCGTAACGCGCGAGGATGCGCTGGCGACACAGGCGCATTTCCTCGCCCACGCCCTCCCGCGCTTCGGCGATTTTCAGGATGCGATGCTGACCGGCGAGCCGTATCTCTACCACGCGCATCTGTCGTTCTATCTCAATGCAGGGCTGCTCGACCCCTTGGAACTTTGTCATGCGGTGGAGGCCGAATATCGCGCCGGTCGGGTGCCGCTCAACGCAGCCGAGGGGTTTATCCGCCAGATCATCGGCTGGCGCGAATATGTGCGCGGGATTTATTGGTGGACCGGCCCCGAATACGGCACGCGCAATTTCCTCAACGCGAAACGCGCGCTCCCCGCCTTCTACTGGACGGGCGAAACCGACATGCACTGCCTCAGCCAAGCCATCGGCCAGACGCTCGACCTCGCTTACGCGCACCATATCCAGCGGCTGATGGTCACCGGCAATTTCGCGCTGCTGATCGGGGCCGATCCCGACGATGTCGATCGCTGGTATCTGGAGGTCTATGCCGATGCCTATGAATGGGTCGAACAGCCCAATACGCGCGGGATGGTGCTGTTCGCCGATGGCGGGCTGCTCGGGTCGAAGCCCTATGCGTCGTCGGGGGCGTATATCGACCGCATGTCGGATTATTGCGGCCATTGCCGCTACGACGTGAAACAACGCACCGGACCCGATGCCTGCCCGTTCAATGCACTCTATTGGGATTTCCTCGCGCGTAACGACGACAAGCTGCGGTCGAACCAGCGGCTGTCGATGGTCTATCGCAACTGGGACCGGATGGACGCGGCGACGCAGGACGCGCTGCGCGGTCAGGCAGCAAGTTTTCTGGAACGTCTCGACGCCGCGCCCAAGGGTTACTAGGGACGACTCACGAAGACTACGGAGAGACTCATGGACGCGCTTGTATCGACCCAATGGCTGGCCAACGAGATGGGCGCGCCCGACCTGCGGATCGTCGATGCGACCTGGTTTCTGGAAGCGGGGCGCGATGCCGCGGCCGAATATGAAGCCGAACATATTCCCGGCGCGGTGTTCATGGAGCTTGCCGGTCTGGCCGATGAGAAAACCGAATTGCCGATGATGCTGCCGAGCGCCGAGAAATTCGCCAGCCGTATGCAGTCGCTGGGTCTGGGCGATGGCAGCCGCATCGTTCTGTATGACAATTCGGCGCAGAAGACTTCGGCGCGGGCGTGGTGGATGCTCCATTTGTTCGGCGCCCATGCGGTGGCGATTCTCGACGGCGGCCTGACCAAATGGAAGGCCGATGGCAATGCGGTCGCCAGCGGGAAAGAAAAGCTACGCCACCGGCATTTCACCGTGTGGAAGGACACCGGTTTCATCCGCACGATGGACCAGATGACCGAGTTGCTCGACACCAAAGCCGAGCAAATCGTCGATGCGCGCGGGGCTGCGCGATTCGAGGGCCGCGAGGCCGAGCCGCGCCTTGGCGTGAACCCGGGACATATGCCGGGCGCAAAGAATCTGCCGATGGGCGAACTCTTCGACGCCGATGGCACCTATAAGTCGAAGGACGAGCTGAAGGCCGCGTTCGAGGCGGCAGGTGTCGACCCGACCCAGCCGATTGCCGCGACCTGCGGATCGGGCATCACGGCGGCAACCGTCGCCTTCGCCGCGCATCTGCTGGGGAACGACAAGGTCGCCGTTTATGACGGAAGCTGGTCCGAATGGGGCGCGAATCCGGACACACCCAAGGCGATTGGAGCCGCGTGAAGCCCCGGATATGAGCAAGCCGCCGGGCTACCAGACCGACACGAAAGTCGTTCGCGCCGGTCGGCGCAACGAATGGACCCAACGTGTCGTCAACACGCCGGTCTGGCGCGCATCGACGATATTGTTTGACGGTGTCGAGGCACTAGAATCGGCAACGCCCGGCCTCGGCAGCTATTATTACGGACTGCAAGGCACGCCGACACAATGGAGTCTGGCCGAGGCGCTCACCGAACTCGAACCCGGCGCTGCGGGGACCATGCTCTATTCGTCGGGACTCGCGGCGGTATCGACCGCGCTACTGACGGTACTCGAACCGGGCGATGAAGCGCTGATCGTCGAAAGTGCCTATGGGCCGACGCGCCGCCTCGCCGATGGCTTCCTCAAGAAAATGAACATCGCCGTGCGCTATTATCCGCCGCACGCAGGCGCTGATATTGCTGGCCTCCTGACGGAACGGACCCGTGCCATCCTGTTGGAAAGTCCAGGTTCACAAACCTTTGAAGTGCAGGACGTGCCTGCCATCTGTGCCGTGGCGCGCGCGCGCGGGACCGCGACGATCCTCGACAACACCTGGGCCTCTTCGCTGTTGTTCCCTGCCATTGCCGCCGGTGTCGATATCTCGGTGCAGGCCTGTTCGAAATATGTCGGCGGCCATTCGGACCTGATGCTGGGTTCGGCGACCGCGAACGCTGACTGGTTCGCGCGTCTCGAAAAAACGACGTTCGACCTTGGCCATTGCGTCAGCCCCGACGATGCGTGGCTCGGGTCGCGCGGCCTCAGAACCATGGCGCTGCGGCTCAAGACGCAAGGGGCAGCGGCGCTCGACATTGCCACCTGGCTCACTGCACGACCCGAAGTCGGCGCAGTGCTTCACCCTGCGCTGCCAGATTTCCCGAACAACGCCGTCTTCCGCCGCGATTTCAAGGGGTCGGGCAGTTTGTTCGCCTTTGCCTTTGCCGCAGCCGATGTCGCGCGCCGGACCCGGTTTATCGAGGCGCTCGATCTGTTCGGCATCGGCTGGAGCTGGGGCGGCTATGAAAGCCTTGTCACGCCGGTCGATGTCGGCCCGGGACAGCGCACGACCGGCGGTTATGCGCCGGGTCAGCTCGTTCGCCTGCAAATCGGGCTGGAGGACGTCCGCGATTTGGTCGCCGATCTCGAACAGGCACTCGATCAGAGCTAACAAGTGTTGCGTCGGCGCAACAGTCGAGCGCCTCTCTGGCCCGGCATCGTTTTTTTGATGTTGTGCGCTGCACAATTTCTCGTCAGATTACAGGTGATCGAGACGCAGCCCGGGATGAGGCGCGCAGATCGCAGCAGGTGGGACGACCCGGGGGCAGCTACGCCCGTCACGAAAAAGGGAAGTCCATGCGCTATTTTCTCGGCTGCGTCAGCAGCGCCATCGCTCTGTCAGTAGCAACCCCTGTCCTCGCTCAGGATACTGCCCCGCCATCGGCATTCACGATCAACGGATCCGCGACCGTTACGTCCGATTACCGGTTCCGCGGCGTGTCGCAGACCGACAAGAACGCCGCCATCCAAGGGTCGATCACGATCAGCCACGAATCGGGCCTTTACGCATCAGTCTGGGGGTCGTCGGTCAGCGGCTATGTGACCGCTGCGACAACCTCGAACGTCGAGCTAGACCTGATCGCGGGCTTCAAAAAGACATTCGGCGGCACGACCGTCGATGTCGGCGTGCTCTATTATTACTACCCCAAAACCAAGCTGCCCGGCGATACCTCGGCAAGCGATTTCATCGAGCCGTATCTTGCCGTCTCGCATATTTTCGGCCCGGTCACGGCCAAGGGCACCGTCGCCTGGGCACCGAGCCAGAAAGCACTGCGCCTCGACCAGACCACCGGGTCGAACCGCAGCAACGTGTATCTGGCGGGCGATTTCACGGCGTCGATCCCGAACACGCCGCTCGGCCTGACCGCGCATATCGGCCATAGCTTCGGCCCGAGCTGGCTCGCGTCCGACGCGTTCGGCAAGCGTGAATATACCGATTGGGCCTTGGGCGCGACCTTGACGCACAAGGCGCTGACGCTTGGCGTGTCCTATGTCGATACCGACGCGCGGTTCGTGTCGCTGAGCGGCAAGAACGTGTCGAACGGTGGGATTGTCGTCAGTCTGGGCGCGAGTTTCTGACGGGTCGCGCTAGGCCGTAACCTCTTGGTTACGGCCAGCTACCGGCGGCCCGTCCGGACGGCGTCGCCCAAGCGACGACCGACGGCGCAGCTTTTGCTGCGCCGTTTCTCGTTCAGTTCGGCGTCGTCGCCCGTGCGCCCTGGCCTTCGCTCGCCGGAGCGGCAACCACATCACGCGTCGCGGCACCCTTATCGACCACTGTCGTCCCCGGATCACCGGCGGTCGAGCGGATGCCGGTATCGACACGCGCGACGCCGGCCGAACTCAGTGCGCCCTTTTCGGCGTTGCTGCGGTCGGCAGGGCCGCCGAACATTGCCTGCAGCGCAAGCGTGGACGAATCGGCTTCCTGCGGACGCGGGGCACCGGGGACGGGCGGGCGCAGCGCGAAATCGGGCGGCACGACCAGCGGCGCGGCGCGCGCGACGGCAAGGGCGTCGGGGCCGGAACTGGCGAACACGCCACGGTTGCTGCCGCACGCGGTCAGCGTTGTGGCAATCAGGAGAACGGGGACCAGTTTACGCATCGGCTTCAACCTTCGGCTTGTCGCGCACGAGCAGCGCACGGAAAAACAATATGAGCACGCCAATGGTTATAGCGGCATCGGCGATATTGAACACCAGAAACGGGCGGAACGCGCCAAAATGCAGATCGGCGAAGTCGACGACATGTCCGAACCGCATCCGATCAATGATATTGCCGAGCGCGCCGCCGAGGATAAGGCCGAGCCCGAACACGTCCTGCCGGTTCCTTTCGCGCCACATCCAGACGCCGACGACAGTGGCAATGGCGAGGGTGAGGGCGACGAGTGCATAGCTCGCGCGGTAGCAATCGGTTGCGACTTCGGGCGTCATCCCGAACGACGTGCATTTGTCGTTGTTGAAAATGCCGAGCGAAACGCCCCAATTCTCGACCCATGTCAGGTTGAAGAACGAAACATACTCGATCTGCCGGGCCGTCCTCAAATCGAGCGGGCCGATGACGATATATTTCGCAATCTGGTCGAGCGCGAAAACGAAGAGCGCGAGGGTCGCGCCGAGGGTGCGGTTTCTATTCAACGTGGCTCTCCCGACACTAGGCCGTCATGCTGAACTTGTTTCAGCATCCACCCCTCAACCCGAACCGCCGGTGCGTGCCGAAGGGTGGACCCTGAAACAAGTTCAGGGTGACGGCACATGTGGTGGGCAGCCCTCACGACACCACCTCTTCGCAACGCCCGCACAGCGCGCCGTCATCGGTCACTTCGGGCAAATGCCGCCAGCAGCGGCCGCATTTGTGGTGGGTGGTTACAAAACCAGCGATTGTCGCTCCCCCGTATTGATACGGAGCCTCTGGGTCGGATGGGTTTGTGCTCAACACGGCAAAGCCTTCGGTAGGGCGGCTTACAACCACTGAAGCGCAAATCAGCACCTCGGCGAGATCAAGCTTACGCAAAATTTCAAAATTGGTTTCCTTCGCAGGTTCAATTCTCAAATCGGCGATCAAACTGGAGCCGATTTCCTTTGACCTACGCATCGGCTCAAGGATGTTAAAAGCCTGCTCCCGGACAGCCCTTATCAATCTCCAACTCCGACCAAGCGGCTCGTTCACCCACCCCGCATCGACCTCTGGCCACTCAAGCAAGTGCACCGACCCGGCCTCCGGAAACCGCGTCCCCCACACTTCCTCCGCCGTGAACACCAGAACCGGTGCCGCATAGCGCACCAATGCGTGAAACAGCGTGTCGAGCACCGTCCGGTACGCGCGGCGTTTCAGCGCCGTCGGCGCATCGCAGTAAAGCGAGTCCTTGCGGATATCGAAGAAGAACGCCGACAGGTCGTTGTTGGCGAAATCGCTGAGTAGCCGTGTGTAGCTATTGAAGTCGTAGTCGAGCACTGCTTGCTTCAACTTGGCGTCCATGTCCGCGAGCAGGTGCAGGATATGCCGTTCCAGCTCGGGCATATCCGCCACCGCGACCCGCTCGCTTTCGTCGAACCCCTCCAGCGCGCCCAGCAAATACCGGAACGTATTCCGCAACTTGCGATACTGGTCGGCGACGCCGCTCAGGATTTCTTTGCCGATGCGGTGGTCCTCGGTGAAGTCCACCGACAGCGCCCACAACCGCAGGATGTCCGCGCCATAATCGCGCATCAGGTCGAGCGGATTGATCGTGTTGCCGAGCGACTTGGACATTTTCATGCCCTTTTGGTCCATCGTGA
>ENA-OBLH01000188-OBLH01000188.1-metagenomes-genome-assembly--contig:-NODE-188-length-22404-cov-2.80366_pt1 | contig 22404 bp, 17 predicted proteins | sample MGYA00153382_OBLH01 | MGnify analysis MGYA00153382
TCCAGTTCGTCGCCACCGGGGAGGCCCTGCGCGCTGTCGAGTCCGTCACTGGACCACTGAGCTGAACGCAAACCACGAGCTGAACGCGAACCACGAGCTGACAACCGAACCACCGAGCTGACAACCCAGGATCAACCCGATCTGACATCGAACCAGTCTTCTCTCAGCAGTACGTTCTCTAGCAAGGAGATTTGTCATGGAAGGCGCCCGCCCAGTCCGCGCACCCCGAGGCACGACCCTGACCGCCAGGTCGTGGACCACCGAGGCCCCCTTGCGGATGCTGATGAACAACCTCGACCCCGAGAACGCCGAGCGCCCCGACGACCTCGTCGTCTACGGCGGCACCGGCAAGGCGGCCCGCGACTGGAAGTCGTTCGACGCGATGGTCCGCACCCTGACCACGCTGGAGAAGGACGAGACCATGCTGGTCCAGTCCGGCCGGCCGGTCGGCGTGATGCGCACCCACGAGTGGGCGCCGCGGGTGATCATCGCCAACAGCAACCTCGTGGGTGACTGGGCGAACTGGCCCGAGTTTCGCAGGCTCGAGCACCTGGGCCTGACCATGTATGGCCAGATGACGGCCGGGTCGTGGATCTACATCGGAACCCAGGGCATCCTTCAGGGCACCCATGAGACCTTCGCCGCAGTGGCCGACAAACGCTTCGGCGGCACCCTGTCAGGCACGCTGACCCTGACCGGTGGTGCCGGAGGGATGGGTGGCGCCCAGCCGCTGGCAGTGACCATGAACGACGGTGTCTGCCTGCTCGTGGACGTCGACGGGACGCATCTGCAGCGGCAGGTGGACCACCGCTACCTCGACGTGATCGCCTCGGACCTCGACGATGCCGTGGCCCGGTGCCTGGCCGCCAAGCGCGACCGCCGGGCGCTCTCCGTGGGCCTGGTTGGCAACTGCGCCACCGTCGTCCCCGAGCTGCTGCGCCGCGGGGTCGAGATCGACATCGTCACCGACCAGACCAGCGCGCACGACCCGCTGTCCTACCTGCCCGAAGGCGTCGAGGTGGCCGGCTGGCACGACTACGCCGAGGCCAAGCCCGAAGAGTTCACCGACCGGGCCCGCACGTCGATGGCCAGGCACGTGAAGGCCATGGTCGAGTTCCAGGAGGGTGGGGCGGAGGTGTTCGACTACGGCAACTCGATCCGCACCGAGGCCCAGCTGGGCGGCTATGAAAGGGCTTTCGAGTTCCCGGGGTTCGTGCCGGCATACATCCGTCCGCTGTTCTGCGCGGGCAAGGGCCCGTTCCGCTGGGCCGCGCTCTCGGGCAACCCGCAGGACATCTACAAGACGGACCAGGCGCTCCTGGACCTGTTCCCGGACAACGACCGGCTGCAGAAGTGGATCCGCGGGGCGCGCCAGAAGATCGCCTTCCAGGGCCTGCCTGCCCGTATCTGCTGGCTGGGCTACGGCGAACGTGACAAGGCCGGCCTGAAGTTTAACGAGATGGTCGCCTCGGGCGAGCTGGAGGCGCCGATCGTGATCGGTCGCGACCACCTCGACGCCGGGTCCGTGGCCTCGCCGTACCGCGAGACCGAGTCCATGGCTGACGGCTCGGACGCCATCGCCGACTGGCCGTTGCTGAACGCCCTGATCAACACCGCCTCCGGCGCGACGTGGGTCTCGATCCACCACGGCGGCGGCGTCGGCATCGGCCGCTCAATTCACGCCGGTCAGGTGTCTGTGGCCGACGGCACCGCGCTGGCCGCCGAGAAGCTGGCCCGTGTGCTGACCAACGACCCGGGGATGGGAGTGATTCGTCATGTGGATGCGGGCTACGACATTGCCGATCGGGTCGCGACCGAACGTGGCGTCAGGGTCCCGATGCGGGAGGCTTAAGAGATGACCTTCGACCGCATGTGGTCGTCGATCGAGCCCATCGGTCGCGAGGCGAGCACCGGCGGCTACCGGCGCTATGCCTGGACCGGGGCCGACGCGACCCTGCGTGAGTGGTTCGCCGCCGAAGCGGCCGCCCGGGGGCTGGGCCTGGTGACCGACCGCGCCGGCAACCAGTGGGCCTGGTGGGGCGATCCTGATGCCGCGGTCGCCGTCGGCCGTCCCGGCGTGGTGATCGGCTCACACCTGGACTCGGTTCCTGACGGCGGGGCTTTCGACGGTCCGCTGGGAGTCGTGTCGGCGCTGGCTGTCGTCGATGTCCTTAAGGCCAGGGGTCTTGAGCCCTCGCGTCCTGTCGCCGTCGTGAACTTCGTCGATGAGGAGGGTGCTCGGTTCGGCATCGCCTGTGCCGGGTCCCGGATGATCACCGGCAAGCTCGAAGCCGGCAAGGCTCTCGGCCTGCGAGACGTGGACGGGGTGACGATGGCCGAGGCGATGGCTGCTGCAGGCCACGCGGTGGAGCACGTCGGTCCGGACATCGAGACGCTGCGCCGGATCGGTACGTTCGTTGAGCTGCACGTGGAACAGGGACGAGCCCTGATCGACCTTGGCCGCCCGGTGGCCGTCGGCTCGGTGATCCGGCCGCACGGGCGCTGGCGTGTCGACCTGGCCGGTGAGGCCAACCATGCAGGAACCACCCTGCTGGAGGACCGCCACGATCCGATGCTGGATCTGGCCACGACGGTGCTGGCCGCCCGCGAGGCCGCCGCCGGGCACGGGTGCGTAGCCACTGTGGGCAAGGTGCGGTTGGAACCCAACGGTGTCAACGCGATTCCGTCACGGGTCACCGCCTGGCTAGACGCCCGGGGACCCGGCGAGACGGCGGTGCGGGCCGTTGTCGCGGCAGCGGTGAGGCAGTCGGGCGCTGTTGCTGTCGAGGAGTCCTGGACCCCCGAGACGGTCTTCGACATTCCCCTGGCGCAACGGCTCTCGACCTTGCTCGACGACGCGCCGATGCTGGCCACCGGAGCCGGTCACGACGCGGGGGTCCTCGCCATGGCAGGCCTCTCGACCGCCATGCTGTTCGTCCGCAACCCCACTGGCATCTCACACTCCCCGGCCGAGTTCGCCGAGCGCGAGGACTGTCACCGCGGGGTCGAGGCACTGGCCGCGGTGACCGAGGATCTGGCCCGATGAGCCCGGTGGATGTCACGTCAGAGGCCCGGCGATGGTGGGCGGCCTACGCGCTGCTTCGGACTGGCCTGGCGCGTGACGTGACCTTCGAGGTCACCGGGGGCCGGTTCACCGCGGTAACGGCGAACACCGTGCCCGGTGATGCGCAGAGACTGCCCGGGGTGGTGCTGCCCGGGCTGGCGAACGCGCACAGCCACGCCTTTCATCGTGCGCTGCGCGGGCGGACCCATGACGGCGGTGGCACCTTCTGGACCTGGCGTGAGCGGATGTATGCCGTTGCCGCACAGCTGGATCCGGACTCCTACCTCGCACTGGCCACCGCCACGTACGCCGAGATGGCGCTTGCCGGAGTCACCGCCGTCGGCGAGTTCCACTACCTGCACCACGCTCCCGGAGGGATGCCGTACGACGACCCCAACGCCATGGGTGAGGCCCTGCGACAGGCCGCGTCGGATGCCGGGATCCGGCTGACCCTGCTCGACACCTGCTACCTCGCCGGGGGGTTGAGTCCCGCCGGGCACGAGGCGCTGGACGACGTGCAGCGGCGATTTGGCGATGGCCATGCCGACCGGTGGGCGCGTCGCGTTGCGGACCTCAACGAGTCCGCCGGGATGCGGGTGGGGGTTGCTGTTCACTCGGTGAGGGCAGTACCTCGCGATCAGCTCGGCGTCGTCGCGGAAGCCTCGGCCGGCCGGCCGCTGCACGTCCACCTCTCCGAGCAGCCGGCCGAGAACCAGTCGTGTGAGGGGTTCTACGGCCTGACTCCCACCGCCTTGCTCGACGGTGAAGGGCTGCTGGGCCGCGCGACCACCGCCATTCATGCGACGCACCTGAGCGAGGCGGACATCGCCATGCTGGGCGACACCCACACGACGGCCTGCCTCTGCCCCACCACGGAGCGGGATCTGGCCGATGGCATCGGCCCTGCCCGCAGGTTGTCCCATGCGGGCTCGCCGCTGTCCCTCGGCTCCGACCAACACGCCGTCATCGACCTGTTGGAGGAGGCGCGGGCCCTGGAGATGCATGAGCGGCTGGGGTCGTTGCGGCGCGGGCGTTTCAGCCAGGACGAGCTGCTGTCGGCCGCCACCCGGCATGAGTGCCTGGGCTGGCTCGATGCCGGCAGGCTCGAGGCCGGGTCGCGCGCCGATCTGGTGGCCGTGCGACTCGACACTCCCAGGACGGCCGGGAGCGCGCCGGGTCAGATCGTGTTGTCGGCAACGGCGGCCGACGTTGACACAGTGATCGTGGATGGCAAAGCGGTGGTGGTCGGCGGTCAGCACCAGCTGGGCGATGTTGGTGCGTTGCTGCAAGAGGCGATTCAGCCACTCTGGGAGAACTCATGACCTCGATCGTATTCACGGGTATTGCCGAGCTCGTCACCAACGACAGCCTGTTGGAGGGCGCCGACCACTCGGAGAGCCTGGGCCTCCTGGCAGAGGCCGCCGTTGTCGTGGAAGACGGGTTGATTGCCTGGGTCGGACCGGCCGCGCAGGCACCCCCTGCGGACGGGCAGCAGGACGTCGGCGGCCGGGCGGTCATACCCGGCTTCGTGGACTCGCACTCGCACCTCGTGTTCGCCGGGGACCGCTCCCGGGAGTTCGCGGCCCGGATGACGGGCGTCCGGTATGACGGGGGCGGGATCTCCGCGACGGTCAGCGCGACGCGTTCGGCCGGCGATGACGAGCTGCGCGGCCTGCTCGCGGCACGTGTCGCAGAGATGCGCGCCCAGGGGACGTCGACCGTGGAGATCAAGAGCGGGTACGGGCTGAACGTCCAGGACGAGGTGCGTGCCCTCCGCATTGCAGCCGAGTTCACCTCTGAGACAACGTTTCTGGGCGCGCACGTGGTCCCGCCGGAGTTTGCCGACCGTCGCTCCGACTACGTCGACCTGGTCATCGGGGAGATGCTGGCGGCCTGCGCGCCGCATGCGCGCTGGATCGACGTGTTCTGTGAGCCGAACAGCCCGCACGCGTTCACCGAGGACGAGGCCCGACTCGTCCTGTCCGCCGGTCGGGATGCCGGTCTCGGTCTTCGGCTGCACGGCAACCAGCTCGGACACGGTCCGGGTGTGCGTCTCGCGGTGGAGCTGGGCGCCGCGAGCGTCGACCATTGCACCTTCCTGTCCGCCGAGGATGTTGCGCAGCTCGCCGCTGCCGCCGACAGCACGGTTGCGACGCTGCTTCCCGGGGTGGAGTTCTCGACCCGTTCCCCCTACCCGGATGCCCGCCATCTCCTGGATGCGGGGGTGAGTGTCGCCCTGGCCACCGACTGCAACCCCGGAACCTGCTACTCGTCGTCGATCCCCTTCGTGCTCGCCCTCGCGGTGCGCGAGATGGGCATGACGCCGGCGGAGGCGTTGTTCGCCGCGACCGCCGGAAGCGCAAAAGCGTTGCGACGTGGCGATATCGGCGTGATCAGGGTCGGGAACCGGTCGGACCTGACGGTTGTTGAGGCTCCGTCATACATGCATCTTTTCTACCGCCCCGGCGTTCCCATTGCGCGTTCCCTGGACCCGGCTGGTCGTCATGGGCGTTGAGCGCACATCCGGGCGCCCAAGGGCAGCCGGCTCAGATTCGGGCGTGCGGGTATTCCGGCGAGCGGCCGTGGAACGAGAGAATCTTCGGGTTCTGCACGACGCCGCCACGGATCTCGATGGCCTGCCGGATGGTCTCGTCCTGGTCCCATGCAGAAGGGCCGTCCATCACCGTCCGCAGATAGGGGATCAGGGCCTCGCTGATGCCCCAGGTCGCGCTGTTCCACAGATAGGTGGGGCTGTGGTCCACGCCGTAGTAGGCGACGCCGTCACCCACCGTCAGCATCGGCTCCTGGAAGCTTGTCGGCTGGGCGAAGGCGAACCCCATGCCGAGGTCGCAGGACACGTCGACGATCAGGGCGCCGGGATGGAACAGTGCCAGCTCCGCATCCAAGACGAACATCAGCGGCGAGTCGGTATCCTGGAGCACACAGTTGACCACGATGTCGTGTCGCGCGAGGAACTCGGCCGTGGGCACCTTGCCCGAGTATGTCTGGACGGTGGTGCGGCTGGGGTCGGCCTCGGTGCGGTCCAGGTGGTCGAGCACGACGGACGGAACCGGTGAGGCAACAGCGGTGACATCGCGCATGGTGAGAACCGTGACGTCGTGCACGCCGAGTGACTGCAGGGCCGTGATCGCACCTCGGGCCGTGTTCCCGAAGCCGATGACGACTGCGGTGAGCGGCCGGCCGTAGTGACCGGTCGTACCGCGCAGGGTTAGGGCGTGCAGCACGGAGGAATAGCCTGCCAGCTCATTGTTCAGATGGAACACGTGAACGGCGAACCCCCCGAACGGCGACCAGTGGTTCATCGCCTCCCACGCGATGAGGGTCAGTTTCTTGTCGATACAGATCTGGGTGAGCTCCGGGTCCTGGACGGCGTGCGGCCAGCCCCACAGCACCTGTCCCTCGTGCAGGCTGTCCATGTCGGCCAGGGTGGGTTTGGGCAGCAGCACGACGTCGCTGGTCTCGATGATCTCCGCGCGGGCGCGAAGGCCGCAGACCTGGGTGGCAAGGTGCTCGTCGGAGACGCCATAGCGTTCGCCGTAGCCCTTCTCAAGGACGATGCGCGCCCGCAGATCGGCGTCGATCCGGTCGAGATGCTGCGGATGGATCGGCAGCCTGAACTCGTTCTCCTTGCTCGAGGTGGAGAGCACTCCAAGGCTGAGCTGATTCATCTGCATCCTGTCGGTTGGCGCTGCGACCACGCGGTGGGCCACGACTCCGTTGTGTGAGCATTCCTTTTGGGTAGATTAGTTCATCGCGCCGCCACGGTCTTGTCGCGCCACATACAGGAAAACCGCAGGCATTCACCGCCCCTGACCGGTGAATGCCTGCGGCCCAGCCCCTCCCCTCACACGGGGTCGGGTCGGGTTAGTGGGTGCTGGGCGGTCTCTGTCCGCCCAGCACCGCATCAGGTGACACACGTCGCAGGTGTGTAAAGCCAAGCAGCGAGAGGATGAGCATCACGCCTGCACCGATAAGGGCGCCGATCGCCGCGAAGCCGGCGATCCGGCCCATGGTGTCGAAGGCGTAGGCATTGAGCAACAGGCCGCGCAGGGTCTCACCCCTGAATGCTGTGTCGACCTGTGCCTTCAGCTTGGCGTCATCGGGGTTGGCCCGGGCCTTGGTGCTGAGCTGGGCGTAGGTCAGGCCACCGCCGGACTCCTTGAGGTGCACCGCAATGAAGTGGTTGGCGTAGGCCTCGGCCTGCTGGCCGTTCACCATCTGCTGTCCGGCGTACTGGTTGAGGTACGGTCCGATGGCCGGGCTGGCCGTGGCCTCGCCCTTTGGCGGGAAGAAGATCTGCTGCTGGGTGAGCTGGGTCCTCACCTGGTCGCCGACGAAGGAGTGAGCCCACCAGAGCAGAACGCCCGAGCTCAGCAGGACAATTGCGAGGATGAGCCCGCTGGCCGTCAGCAGGGCATCGAAAGTCTTGCGTCTCATCTCTCAACCTCCGCGAGAACCCACCGGTCACTACGACAGCGACCCCCGTGGTGGGCTCCAAGGCCTCAAGAGTGGACGTGGATATGGGTCATGAGCAAGGACCGATGTCCACTTTTCCACAATCGATACAGTTTCTTGACTCGGACAACGGTCGACCCAGGGACCTATAGCTCGGCCAGCAGCACTGCCGGGTTCTCCACGCAGTCAGCCACGAATCGCAGGAACCCGCCGGCGGTTCCGCCATCGCACACCCGGTGGTCGAAGGTCAGCCCGAGCTGGGCGACCTTGCGCAGCGCCACCTGCCCCTCGTATGCCCACGGGCGGTCGATGATCCGGCCGACCCCCAGCATGGCGGCCTCGGGATAGTTGATGATCGGTGTCGCGCCATCGGTCCCGAACACGCCGTAGTTGTTGAGCGTGAAGGTCCCGCCGGTCATCTGGGCCGGGGTGAGCCCGCCGTCCCTGGCAAGGCCGGTCAGCTCCCGGAGGGCGGCGGCCAGCTCGGATGTGGTCATCGCGCCGGCGCCGTGCACGACGGGCACCACCAGCCCGCGAGGCGACTGGGCGGCGAAGCTCAGGTTGATGTCGCCAAGCTGCACGATCTCCCCGGCTTCGAGATCCACCCGTGCGTTGAGCTCAGGGAACTTGGTCAGCCCGGTGATGCTGATTCGCGCGAACAGGGCCAGCACCCCGATGCCGGCGGCTGAGTTGATCGCCTTGATCTGCTCCTTGGCGGCCATCAGGCCGGTCGCGTCGACGTCGACCCAGACGCTTGCCTCGGGGATCTCGCGCCGGCTGATGGACATCTTCTCCGCGATGGCCCTTCGCACGCCACGCAACGGGATGCGTATGTCGCCAGTCCTGTCCGTGCGCACCGGACCTCGCTGCGAGGTCACCTGGTCGAGTCCCGTTTCTGCCTGGACGGGCTGCACCCTGGCCCGGAGCGCGCCCTCGACGTCGGCCCGGCGGATGACGCCGGAGGGGCCTGTCGGGGTCAGTACAGAACAGCTGATCCCGTTGTCTCTGGCCAGCTTTCTCACGACGGGCGAGATGACCCTGACCGCTGCGGTCGGCGCCACCCCGGGTTGAGCCGTCGTGCCAGGGGTGACTGGGGTGCCAGGGGTGACTGGGGTGCCAGGGGTGGCGGTGGAAGGGGTGGCAGGGGTGGCAGTGCCGGTGAAGCCAGCGACCCTCCCGGTGGCGCCTGCTGCGGAGCTACCTCCGGGGGCGACCCTGCGACGGCCGCTGCGCCTGGCCTCGGAGGTGCCGTAGCCGACAAGCACGTTGCCAGAGCCGGATTCTTCCTGTGGGCCCGCCGTGGGGCCGGCGTCGGCCGCAGGGTCGGCGCTGGTCTTCTGGTCAGCGCCGACAGTGAGCAGCGGCGTGCCGACCTCGAGAATGGCACCGGGCTGACCGTGCAGCGTCAGGACGAGGCCGGCATACGGGCACGGCACGTCAACGGACGCCTTGGCGGTCTCGACGGTCACCACGACCTGGTCGACCAGCACCTCATCGCCGGGCGCGACGTGCCACTCGATCACCTCGGCCTCGGTCAGGCCCTCACCCAGGTCCGGGAGCATGAACGTCTGACCGGTGGCGGAGATGGTAGAGGTGCTCACGCGGCACCGCCCTTGCTGTCACTGGCCGGACTGTCACAGGCGGGGCTGCTTTCCGGCAGATGCAGGGCATCGGCCTGGTCGTCCCACTGCAGCCGGGCGATGGCGTCGAGGACACGCTCGACGCCGGGCAGGTGAAGGTGCTCGAGCTTGGGCGGGGGGTAGGGGATGTCCAGACCCGCCACCCGCAGGACCGGAGCGTGCAGGGAATGGAACGCCCGCTCCTGAACCCGGGCCGCGATCTCGGCGCCCACGCCGGCGAAGCCCTGAGCCTCGTGGACCACGACGCACCGGCCGGTCTTACGGACCGAGGCCACCACCGTCTGGTCGTCGAAGGGGACCAGGGTGCGCAGGTCGACGACCTCCACCGACCAGCCGGACTCCATCGCGGCCGATGCCGCCTGCATGGCCACGTCAACGCTCGGGCCGTACGCCACCAAGGTCACGTCGATGCCCTCGCGGCGCACGGCTGCTCGCCCGAACGAGCTTGCGATCTGCGCATCGGGTGACGCGTCCTCGGGCAGGGACCCCTTGGACCAGTAGAGCCGCTTGGGCTCCATGAAGATCACCGGGTCGGGGTCATTGATCGCCTCGCGGAGCAGGGTGTAGGCATCTTCGACCGTGGCAGGGGTGACGACCTTCAGACCGGGCGTGTGGGCGTAGTAGGCCTCGCTGGAGTCGCAGTGATGCTCGACCCCGCCGATGCCGCCGGCGAAGGGGATGCGGATCACGATCGGCAGGTTCACCCGGCCCTGGGTCCGGTTGCGCATCTTGGCTACGTGCGAGGCGATCTGTTCGAAGGCAGGGAAGGCGAACGCGTCGAACTGCATCTCGATGACCGGACGGAACCCGGCCATCGCCATACCGACCGCGAAGCCGACGATGCCGGCTTCGGCCAGCGGGGTGTCGAAGCAGCGGTCCGGGCCGAAGTCGCGGGCGATGCCGTCGGTGACCCTGAAGACCCCTCCGAGGGTGCCGACGTCCTCGCCGAAGACCACGACATCGGTGTCGGCCGTCATGGCGTCGCGAAGAGCCCGGTTGATGGCACCGGACATGGTGACCTGCTGGGGTGCGGTTCCGGGTGCGGGTGCGGGTATGCCCCCATCGTGCGCAGCGGCGGTGACGGTCATCGGCTGGCCTCCTCGGCCTCGAGCTCGGCCTGCACCATCGCGCGCTGTTCGAGAAGCTGCGGCGTCGGCGTTCCAAAGACGTTGTCGAACAGGGACATGGGGTCAACAACGAGGTCAACGCTCATCCGCGCCCGGAGGTCAGCAGCGAACGCCTCGGCCTTCTGTGCCGTCGCTGCGACGAAGGCATCGTCGATCAGGCCCTCCTGACGCAGCCATGCTTCGAGCCGGGTGATCGGGTCGCGGCGGATCCAGTCCTCGACCTCGGCCGAGCTGCGGTAGCGAGTGGCGTCGTCGGCGTTGGTGTGGGCGTCAAGGCGGTAGGTGTGGGCCTCGACGAGCACCGGTCCCTGGCCTGCCCGGGCGTGCGCGACCGCCTTGTTGAGCACCGCTAGCACAGCCATCGCATCGTTGCCGTCGACCTGCTCGGAGGCGATCCCGTACCCGATCCCCTTGTATCCCAGGGAGGGCGCGGCAGTCTGCCTGGTCAGCGGTGTGCTGATGGCGTAGGTGTTGTTCTGGACCAGGAACACGACAGGGGCCTTGAAGACCGCCGCGAAGTTGAGCGCCTCGTGGAAGTCACCCTCACTGGTGCCACCGTCGCCGACGAAGGCCATCGCCACGGTCGGGCGTCCCTGGCGCTGCTCGCCCGAGGCGAAACCGACGGCGTGGATCAGCTGGGTTGCCAACGGAGTCGCCTGTGGCGCGGTTCGGTTTGCCCGGGGGTCGTAGCCGCAGTGTGCGGCGCCGTGCGGCGAGGTCAGCACCTCGACCGGGTCGAGGCCCCGGGCCACCAGGGCCATGGAGTCCCGATAGGTCGGGAAGGCCCAGTCGTCCTTCGACAGCGTCAGCATCGAGCCGACCTGGCAGGCCTCCTGCCCGCGCGCGGCCGGGTACACCGCCAGGCGCCCCTGCTTGGCCAGCGCCGTTGCCTGAACGTCGAACCGGCGGCCGACGACCATGGCGCTGTAGGCGGCGACCAGCTGCTCGGCGGCTGGTTCCGGGTAGTCATCGTTGAACACCTGCACCCGATGACCTTGATCGTCGAGGAACTGCACCGGCATCGGCGCGGGCATCAGGCCCCGGGCGAAGGGCCGATCGGCGGGGGGGGAAGGCACGGTCTGCGGAAGGGGCGTGCTCGTATCCGTGGTCAAGGCGTCGGCCTCCAGGGTGTGCGCGCCACCGGCCGGGGCCTGCGCCGGGGCCTGCGCGAAGACACCAGCGCGGTGCACGCCGGTGCCGGATGAGCGGTCTGACACTTTATAGTCCGCCTGACGAGACTCCTGTCCCAAACCATGGGTAAGATCAGAGACAACTGGCTCGATGGAGAGGCCATGACAGACCAAGTGTCCGAACGGCCGAGCCCGAAACCCTCCGGGGCGGGACGCTCGGTCAGGCCCCTGGACGGCCCCGACCGGCTGATCCTGCGCGAGCTCATCAGGGACGCCCGCACCTCGATCCGTTCGCTGGCCGACCGGGTGCACATCTCGCGAGCCAATGCGTACGCGCGGGTCGAGCGGCTGGTCGCCGATGGGGTGATCACCGGGTTCTCCGCACAGATCGCCCACGAGCGTGCGGGATTGAGGACCTCGGCATATGTCTCGCTGTCGATCGAGCAGAATTCCTGGCGTGAGGTGTCCGCGCGTCTGGGCCGGCTGCCCTACGTCGAGCACGTCTCGATGCTGGGGGCCGACTTCGATGTTTTGGTTTTGGTGCGGGCGCCCGACAACGCCGCCCTGCGCGATCTGGTCCTCGACCGGATCCAGAGCATCCCAGGGGTCCAGACGACTCGCACCTGGCTTGTCTTCGACGAATTGCCGGGGCCAGGCGCCGCCTGGTCCTAGCCTGAGGGTTATGAGCGAAGACAGACCATGGGACGACAGCGTCGACACCCATCCGGACTCGCGGCTGGTCACGATCGCCCACGCGTGTTTCGACCTTGCGCGGGCAGGTGACACCGGGAGACTGCGGGCGTATGTCGAGCACGGAGTCCCCGCGAACCTCACGGATGCGACGGGCAACACCCTGTTGATGCTGGCTGCCTACAACGGGCACGCAGACACGGTTGCTTCGCTCGTCGCCCTGGGCGCCGATCCCGACCGCACCAATGACCGCGCCCAGAGTCCGCTGGCCGGTGCGATCTTCAAGGGAGAGGACGAGGTGGTGGCGGCGTTGCTGCTCGCCGAGGCGGACCCTGATGTCGGTACGCCGAGTGCCCGCGCGACTGCCCAGATGTTCGACCGGGACGAGCTTTTCCTGGCCGCTCCCTAGCAGCGGGGGCTGCACGAACCCAAGGTTTGCGGGCGGAGACGAGCTGAGGTGCGGGCTGGGTCTGGTCGGCAGCGGCCTTACTCGCCCTTCTGCAGGGCCTTGGGCGGGTGGCCGGCTGACTTTGCGTAGTAGGCCGCAGCCTTGCGGGTGGCCAGTAGCCGGGTCACCTCGATGACAGCGCCAGAGACCACTGCCCAACCCACTGCTTCTTGCCATGACACGTCAGGGTCCTGCGGGTTCTCCGGAGGTTCCTTGCCCGTCGCCGCGGTCCAACCGCTGGTCAAGAGCTTTCTGGCAACGACGGCAGCCCCGACCGCAGCACCCGTCCCGAGGACTTTCCAGACCAATGCTCCCACGACTACCTCCAGCTCGGATTCGGCTCAGTACCTCGAGCCTGCCACGTCAACGGGTGTACCGTCATCTGTGTAGCAACAGGGGAGCGCCCCACAGCGCTGAGAGTGCGGTTCGCCGCAGACCCTCGAACCTGCTCCGGTTAGCACCGGCGAAGGGAGTTGAGAATCTCAGGCTTGCGCTCGCCATACTTTCTTGCGTTCCGGCGCCTGCGGGTATGACGGGTGCCGGCCTCCCCGAGGCATCCAGCCATTCGGATTCCACGGGAGAAGGACAAGGCATCATGACTGAACCAGGCAGTACCAGATTTTCCCCGCAGACCCCCGGCACCTCGCGGCCGGCACCAGCGAACATGCCTGCAACCCGGCCGCTGATGCGCTGGCGCGGCGTCGACCTGATCACCGCAGCCATGCTCGCGGTGGCGTTCGGGGTCGTGTTCTGGGGCTTCGACACCTTCATCTACCCGATTCTGAGCACGGCCACCGCAGGGTTCCCCCCACTGGGGGAGCTGATGCTGGGGGTGTGGCTGCTGCCCGCGATCGTCGGTGGGCTGGTCATCCGCAGACCGGGCGCGGCCCTGTTCACCGAGCTCGTGGCTGCCAACGTCGAGATGTTCCTGGGCAACAAGTGGGGTGCCGCCGTCCTGCTGTCCGCGGTGCTCCAGGGCCTGGGCGTCGAGCTCGCGCTGGCACTGTTCAGGCACCGTCGCTTCGGCGTCCTGGTCGCGGTGCTCGGTGGCGTCCTCTCGGCGGTCTTCGAGATCGTCTTCTACGAATGGCACTCCTACGTCGCTGCGTACTCCAGTGCATGGAAAGCCATCTACCTGGGCTGTGGCATGGTCTCCGGCGCTGTCATCGCCGGGGTCGGCGGCTGGTTTCTGGTGCGAGCCCTGGCCAGGACGGGCGCGCTGAACGCCTTCCCACCGGGTCAGGAAGTCCGTGAGTCCAACTCAGTCTGAGACCGGGCAGCCAGAGTCTCGGGTGCTCGTCGAGACCTCCCACCTCGCCAGCGGAGCCCTCGTCGAGGTCAGCGACCTCACCTGGCGTCCTTTCGGGCGCAGGGAACCGGTCCTGGCGGGGATCACCCTGAGGATCGAGGCAGGTTCGCGCGTGCTCCTGGCCGGGCCCAGCGGCTCGGGCAAGTCCACCCTGCTGCGCGCGCTCGCGGGAGTCCTGACCACGACGGAGACGGGCAAGCTCACCGGCTCGGTGCTGGTCAACGGCTCTGCGGCCGGCACGCTGGTTGGCCTGATGGTGCAGGATCCCGCCGATGCGCTGGTGGCCGGCCAGGTGGGACTTCGGCCCCGAGAGCTTCGGTATGCCGCGGGACCAGATCAGGTCGCGGGTCCGGTCGGCGCTGGCCTCCGTGGGGTTCCCCTATGGCGAGGACCATCCGACCAGCGCCCTGTCCGGCGGGGAGGCCCAGAGGCTGGCGCTGGCCGGGGTCCTGGCTCTGACGCCGCGGCTCGTGCTGCTGGACGAGCCGACGTCGATGCTCGACCCCGACTCCGCCGCCGTGGTGCGCGAGGCGATCATCTGCGCGGTTCACGACTCGGGGGCCACGCTGGTGATGGTCGAGCACCAGCTGTGCCACTGGGTCGACCAGGTGGACCGCCTGGTCGTGCTCGCCCCGGGAGGCAGGGTCAGCGCTGACGGCCCGGTGGCTGCGACGCTGGCGAGGTCGGCGGACTCCCTTGCGGCGCAGGGGGTATGGGTGCCAGATGTGGCGTTCCCCCTCCCGCTGGAGGTGCCCCGGGCCTTGTGCGCCCCGACCCTCGCCGTCGGGTCGGGCGGGTCGGGCGGGTCAGGTGGGTCGGGCTTGTCGGGTGGGTTGTGTGGTTCTGTCTCGCCGGGCGGATCTGGCGCGTCGGGCGCGTCGGGCGGGTTGAGTGGGTTGAGCGGGTCGGGCGCGGCCAGTGGACCGTTGCTGGTGGCTGCGGAGTCTGTCTCTGTCATCCGTCAGGCTCGGAGGTCCGTCATGTCGGCGAACCGGCCGTCCACGGTGACGCAGGCCCTGCTGGAGGTCTGCGCGGAGGTGAGCGCCGGGGAGTGTGTCGCGGTCATCGGCCCCAGTGGCGCAGGCAAGTCGACCCTGACGGCGCTGCTGGCCGGGGTCGACGAGCCCACCCGGGGCCGGGTGCGTGGTGTCGGTCCGCTGCTGGCCGGCGTGAGCGCGAGCCCCTCCGAAGTCATCCATCGCTGGGCCTCGCGGGACCTGGCAGCCCGGTTCGGCTGGGTGCCCCAGCAGGCTGAGCAGGCAGTGGTCGCCCGCACGGTTCGCGGCGATGTGCTGTCGACGAGCCGGCGCCTGGGGCTGAACGAGGATGCTGCCGGGGCCCGGGCCGACGCCCTGCTGGCGGTGCTGGGCCTGTCGGCTCTGGCGGGCGCCGACCCGCACTACCTCTCCGGCGGCGAACAGCGACGGCTGGCACTTGCCGGTGCCATCGCCCACGGGCCTTCGGTCCTGGTGCTGGACGAGCCGAGCGTCGGTCAGGACCGGGTGACCTGGGCGGCCGTGGCCGGGGTGGTGGTCGCGGCCCGGGACGCGGGTGTGGGCGTGGTGCTGGCCACCCATGATCCGTTGCTGATTGCCCTTGCCGACCGGCGGATCACGTTGCGGTCCGGCCGGATCGTCGACGCCTCCTTTGACCCCAGGGCGCAGCTGCCACCGGGCGAAAGGTCCGCGGCATCTCCTTTGGCGGGTCGTGCCCACCCCCTCGCGGACCCCCGCGAGGGGGTGACACCGCCGCACGCGCGGCCGTCCTCGCTGTGGTCAGGGCTGGTCTTCTCCCGGACCGGCTTCACCGGTCGCTGGACTGGCCTGGCGAGCAGGTCCGGCCCGCTCTCGCTGCTTCTGGCCTCGATAGTCCTGGTGCTGGGTGCGCCGTTCATCATCGACCTGAGGACGGCCCTGATCGCCATCGGGGCCGAGATCGCGCTGGCTCCGATGGTTCTGGGGCTCGGTCGCCCGCCGTGGCGCCGCCTGCTTCCGGGCCTGTTCGCGGTCGCGTCGGTGAGCTTCTCGAACTGGCTGCTCAGCCCCGGCCGTGAGGTGTCCACCGGCGCGCTGGCCGGGCTGCGGGTGGCCTTCTTCGTGGTGCCGAGCGTCCTGCTGGTCTCGCGCATCGACCCGTCGGCGCTGGGCGATCACCTAGGCCAGCGCCTGCGTCTGCCTGCCCGGCCGGTCGTTGCCGCGGTGGCCGCGCTGCACCGCTTCGAGGGCCTCGGCAAGACCTGGGACCAGCTCGCCCGCGTCCGCCGGGTACGCGGGCTGCAGGCGGGTCGCTCGCTGCCCGGTCGGGCGCGTTCGGTCGCGGCCCTGACCTTCGGGCTGCTCATCGAGACGCTGCGCCAGGCAGGGCGGATGGCGGTGGCGATGGAGGCGCGCGGATTCTCGGCCGCAGTCCCGTCCACCTCGCCAGCTGGTTCGCCGGCCCCTCGCCGGACCTGGGCAGAGCCGGCGCCCTGGCTGCTCAGTGACTCGGTGATGCTGGCGCTGGGGCTCATGGTGGCCGCGGTACCACTGTTCGTCCCCCGTGTGTAGCCCGTTCCCTTTTCGGCGTTTACGTGGCGCTAGTCTGCAGCCACCGGAGAGGTGAACCCTTCCGGCCTTCCAGATGAGCAGGAGCCTCATGTCCCCTTCACGCGCACGTCGTCTCACGGGTGTTATGGCCGCGGTACTGACAACCGGAACGGGGGTGGTGATGACAGGCGCGATCTCCCAGGCGGCCCCACACGGCCCTACGACGAACATCCAGATCCTGTCGTTCAACGACTTCCACGGAAACCTCAAACCGCCTGCCGGTTCCAGCAGCGCCATCGTGATCGACCACTTGCTTGCCGCCGACTCGAGCTTCAACGTGAACGCCACCGCTGGCGGCGTCGAGTACCTCGCCACCCATCTCCGTGATGCGCGAGTCGGACACCCCAACACCGTCACGGTCGCGGCCGGCGACATCATCGGCGCGTCGCCTCTGCTGTCCGCCGCGTTCCACGACGAGCCCACGATCGAGGCGATGAACGCGCTCGGCCTCGAGGCCACCGCGGTCGGCAACCACGAGTTCGACGAAGGCTACAAGGAGCTCCTGCGGATGCAGTACGGCGGCTGCCTTCCGGACGGCCCCAACGGCCTCAACAACCAGAACTCCTGCGCCACGCCGGTCGCCTTCCCGGGTGCCCGCTTCAAGATCCTCGCCGCGAACGTCAAGTATGCGGCCACGAACGACACGATCCTGCCGTCGTACTGGGTCAAGAACCTCAACGGCGCCAAGGTCGGCTTCATCGGCATGACGCTGAAGGAGACCCCGAGCATCGTGACAGCTGCCGGTGTGGCGGGCCTGCAGTTCACCGACGAGGTCACGACGGCCAACGCCCTCGTGCCCAAGCTACGTGAGCTGGGTGTCAAGGCGATCGTCGTGCTGGTCCACCAGGGCGGCACACCTGCGGTGCAGCAGTGGGTCGGGCCGGACCACAAGACCTACGGCGTGAACGCCACCTACGACTACACCTGCGGGGGAGGCGGCAGCCTCAAAGCCGACTCGGCCATCCTGCCGATCGCGGCCAACCTCGACCCGCAGATCGACATGATCATCTCGGGCCACACCCACCAGCCCTACGTCTGCAACGTGCCCGACCCGAGCGGCCAGCAGCGACTGGTGACTTCGGCGTCGTCCTTCGGCCGGCTCTTCACAGAGACCAACCTGACGTTCGACCGTCGGACGCAGGACATCGTCCGCGCGTCGGTCAAGGGCAACAACATGATCGTGACCCGCGTCGTGCCCAAGGCGACCGACGAGACCAAGATCATCGACACATACTCGACCCTGATCGCGCCCATCGCCAACAAGGAGCTGGGCAACATCACGGCCGACATCAACCGGGCTCAGAGCCCGGCCGGTGAGTCCACGCTGGGGGACCTGATCGCCGACGCGCAGGTCAACGACCCGTCCGTGGTCACAGGTGGTCAGAAGCCCGTGGTCGCGTTCATGAACCCAGGCGGTATCCGCGGCGACCTGACCTTCCTCAAGTCCGGGCCGGAGCTCGCTGATGGCATCGTCCGGTACGAAGAGGCGTTCACCGTCCAGCCGTTCAACAACTACATGGTCTCGATGAGTCTGACCGGCGCCAACATCTGGAGCCTCCTCCAGCAACAGTGGTCTGGAAGCAACGTCTCGTCCGTCAAGTTCCTGCAGGTCAGCAACGGCCTGCACTACACGTGGTCGGGCACCGGAGCGACACGGGCTGTCTCTGCGGTCAGCATCAAGGATCCGGTCAGCCTGGCCTATGTCGCAGTGCCGAACGATGCCTCCAAGGTGTACCGCATCGCGACGAACAACTTCCTCTCCGATGGTGGCGACAACTTCGCGGCGTTCAAGGGTGGCACCGGCAAGTACTTCGGAGGCCTCGACATCGACGCCTTCGCGAACTACCTGCCGACCGTGTCGCCATACAGCCCGGCGCTGCCGGACCGCATCACCAAGCAGTAGCAGCCTTGAGCAGTAGCTCTACCAAGCAGTAGCTCTACCAAGCAGTAGTCCGACCGAACATCGGAGTGCGCCGCAGATTCCTTGCAACAGGCGTCTGCGGCGCAAGCACAGGTTCGCGCCAGGCTCAAGACCAGTGCTGCCAGCGCGCACAGAGGTACCGAACCGCCCCACGCGTCACTCTCATGCATGGCATGTATTCGTCGAGGTAGCCGACCACCTCAAGGGGGTCAAGCAGCGCCGACGCGGGCCCTCATCTGGCTGTCGGCACAGGTGGACCCTCTTCCGTCGACGTGGCCGGCCTCGGCCGATTCACTGAGCGCACCCGCGTCACTCGTAGCGCACGTCCGCAGGTGCTCGATCAATGACGCACCTGCGCTGAGTGCCTCGGCGATGAAGCCGCGCAGGCGCGGGGTCGCTCAGCGTGGTTGCCTCGCTGGGTGTTGGGCGGTCCCAGACGCTCAGGTGGACGTGGGAACAATCTGCGGGTGGTCTAAGTTGAGTGAAGTAAGCGCAAGTTTGCGGAGCCTCGGCTTGACAACTCAGGCTGAGGGCGGGCAGATTAGGCGGCGAAGCATCACCCGAACAGCAAGTGACGGGCATTGATCTGAATGCTCGCCAGACCACTCGTCATACAGGAGATAAGAAATGGCTCGTGCGGTAGGCATCGACCTCGGCACCACCAACTCGGCAGTCGCCGTCCTCGAGGGCGGCGAGCCCACGATCATCGCGAACGCCGAGGGCGGGCGCACCACGCCGTCCGTCGTCGCGTTCGCCAAGAACGGCGAGGTTCTCGTCGGCGAGATCGCCAAGCGGCAGGCCGTCACCAACATCGACCGGACGATCCGCTCGGTCAAGCGTGAGATCGGCACCAGCTGGTCGCGCAAGATCGACGACAAGAACTACACCGCGCAGGAGATCAGCGCGCGCATCTTGATGAAGCTCAAGCGCGACGCAGAGTCCTACCTCGGCGAGACCGTCACCGACGCCGTGATCACGGTCCCGGCATACTTCGACGACTCCCACCGCCAGGCGACCAAGGAGGCCGGCGAGATCGCGGGCCTCAACGTCCTGCGGATCATCAACGAGCCCACTGCCGCTGCCCTGGCTTATGGCCTGGACAAGGGCAAGGAGGACGAGCTCATCCTCGTCTTCGACCTCGGTGGCGGCACCTACGACGTCTCCCTGCTCGAGGTCGGCAAGGACCCCGATGACGGGTTCTCCACGATCCAGGTCCGCGCGACCAACGGTGACAACAAGCTCGGTGGCGACGACTGGGACGAGCGTATCGTCCAGCACCTGATCACGATCGTGAAGAACACCAGCGGCCAGGACCTGGGCAACGACAAGATCGCCATGCAGCGTCTGCGTGACGCCGCCGAGCAGGCCAAGAAGGAGCTCTCCACCGCGACGAGCACCAACATCAGCCTGCAGTACCTCTCGATGTCCGAGAACGGCCCGATCCACCTGGACGAGAAGATGACCCGGGCACAGTTCGAGCAGCTCACCAGTGACCTGCTCGAGCGCGTCAAGGCCCCGTTCCGCCAGGTCATCAAGGATGCCGGCATCAACGTCAGCGAGATCGACCACGTGGTCCTCGTCGGCGGATCCACCCGTATGCCGTGCGTAGCCGAGGTCGTCACCGCGCTCACCGGCGGCAAGGTCCCGAACAAGGGTGTCAACCCGGACGAGGTCGTCGCAGTCGGAGCCTCGCTGCAGGCCGGCGTCCTCAAGGGTGAGCGCAAGGACGTTCTGCTGATCGACGTCACCCCGCTCTCCCTGGGCATCGAGACCAAGGGTGGCCTGATGACCAAGCTCATCGAGCGCAACACGGCCATCCCGACCAAACGTTCCGAGGTCTTCACCACCGCCGACGACAACCAGCCGTCGGTTCTCATCCAGGTGTTCCAGGGTGAGCGCGAGATCGCCCAGCACAACAAGGGTCTGGGCACCTTCGAGCTGACCGGCATCGCGCCGGCCCCTCGAGGGGTGCCGCAGGTCGAGGTCACCTTCGACATCGACGCCAACGGCATCGTGCACGTCTCTGCCAAGGACCGCGGCACTGGCAAGGAGCAGTCCATGACGATCTCCGGTGGCTCCGCGCTGCCGAAGGACGAGATCGAGCGGATGGTGCGCGAGGCCGAGGAGCACGCCGAGGAGGACAAGGTCCGCCGCGAGGAGACCGAGGCCCGCAACACTGCCGAGCAGCTCGTCTACTCCACCGAGAAGTTCCTGGCCGACAGTGCCGACAAGATCCCGGCCGACGGTCGCGGTCCGGTCGACGCAGCGCTGGTCGACCTCAAGGACGCGCTCAAGGAGGGCTCGGGCGTGTCACCGGCGGACATCACCGCCAAGGCCGCCACGCTCTCTGAGGAGTCCCAGAAGCTGGGCACCGCGATGTATGCCGCAGCCTCGGCCGAAGGTGCTCCTGGCGCCGGGCCCGACGAAAACCCCTCCTCGGACGGCCCGACCAAGTCCGCTGACGAGGAAGATGTCGTCGACGCCGAGGTTGTTGACGACACCGAGGACAACCCCTCCGCCGGTGGTGACAAGAAGTGACAGACCCCAACCCTGTCGGCCAACCGATCGACCAACCTGTCAACCCGGAGCGCGTGGGCTCGGAGGAATCCAAGCGACGCCTGGATCCGGAGACGGGCGAGGTGCGTCCCGTGGTTGGCGCCTCTGGGGCCGGCCGGCAGGACGTGTTTGCCGAGGCTGTGCCCGACAATCTCGCGGACCTGTTCGCGGCCGCTGATGGCGCTGCGCCCGACCTGGCTGACGGTGTCGAGGGCGCCGAGGTTCACCCGGACACGACTCTGGCGGCTGACCTGACCCGGGACCTGCAGAGGCTGCAGGCCGAGTACGTCAACTACAAGAGGCGGGTCGACCGTGACCGTGAGATGCATCGCGACCTGGCCGTCTGCAGCGTCGTCGAGAGGTTGCTGCCGGTGCTGGACGACATCGATCTGGCACGCCAGCACGGTGACCTTGAGGGCGGGCCGTTCGCCGCGATTGCCGACAAGCTCGATGGTGTCCTGACCAAGATCGGTGTGGAGCGCTTCGGCCAGCCCGGCGACGCGTTCGACCCCAATGTCCACGAGGCCCTCATGCACATCGAGGCCGAGCTGGCGGTGGGCACCGACGAGACGACGGTCGTCCAGGTGCTTCAACCCGGCTACCGGGTCGGCGAAAGGATGATCAGGGTGGCCCGCGTAGCAGTGGCCGACCCGCGCACCCCACCCCCAAACCCGCAAACCTAGGGACTATGCGAGAAATTCGGCACAAACCTAGGGACCGTGCGACTGCACGATCCCTAGGTTTGGCGGGTTTGCGACTGCACGGTCCCTAGGTTTGACTGCACGATCCCTAGGTTTGGCGGGTTTGGGACCGCACGGTCCCTAGGTTTGTTGAATTACGGAGGAGATGTCGATGGCGAGCCAGGACTGGTTCGAGAAGGACTTCTACGCGATCCTGGGAGTTCCTGCGGACGCGGACTCGACGGCGATCAAGAAGGCGTACCGCAAGCTCGCGCGTACTCTTCACCCCGACCAGGCACCTGGCGACGCGAAGGCGGAAAAGCGCTTCAAGGAGATCGGCGAGGCGTATGCCGTGCTGTCCTCAGACGAGGACCGCAAGCAGTACGACGCGATCCGCTCGATGAGCCATGGTGGCGCCAGGTTCAGTTCCGGCGGCCCTGGTGGCGGCGGTGCCGGGTTCGAGGACGTTTTCAGCAACCTGTTCGGGGGCAGCGGCGGAGCAGGTGGTGGCGGTCGTGGCGGCAACGTCCGCTTCAACACCGGAGCAGGTGGTGGCGGCGGCGGACAGCCGAACCTCGAGGACCTGCTCGGCGGCATGTTCAGTGGACAGCAGGGCCAGCAGCGCCAGCAGGGGTACGGAGGCTTCGGCTCCACGGCCGGACCACGCCGGGGCCAGGACCTTGAGGCTCACGCGACCCTGTCGTTCCGGGACGCGGTCCAGGGGTCGACAGTGACCCTGAGGACTGCCGACGGCTCCAAGATCACCGCGCGCATCCCG
>ENA-OBLH01000189-OBLH01000189.1-metagenomes-genome-assembly--contig:-NODE-189-length-22230-cov-3.89312_pt1 | contig 22230 bp, 20 predicted proteins | sample MGYA00153382_OBLH01 | MGnify analysis MGYA00153382
CTGCGACTGGGCATCATCGACGCCGTCGCTACGCTTGAAGAAGCTGCGCAGGCCGACATCATTTTTGTCGCCACACCGGTCGCGCAAATGCCGCAGGTGTTCGCCGCGCTGGCCCCGCATCTCGGCGCAACCAGCATCATCACCGACGGCGGCAGCACCAAGCAAGATGTGATTGCCGCGGCGCGAACATCGCTCGGTTCAAAGTTCAATCAGTTCGTCGCTGCGCACCCGATTGCCGGCACCGAAAAAACCGGTGCATCCGCAGCGTTCCCGACGCTCTACGAGCAGCGCAAAATTGTGATCTGCGCCGAAGCCGATACCGACAGCGCTGCGGTCGAACGCGTAGCCGCCATGTGGCAGCTCACTGGTGCCGTCGTTCATGAAATCAGCGCCGCCGAGCACGACGACGTGTTCGCCGCCGTCAGCCATTTACCGCACCTGCTGGCGTTCGCGCTGGTCGACATGTTGGCGGGCATGCCGCGCGCCGATCAGTATTTCAACTACGCCGCCAGCGGCTTTCGCGACTTCACGCGCATCGCTGCTGGATCACCCGAAATGTGGCGCGACATCAGTGCGGCCAATCGCGTGGCACTGCGCGAGCAGTTGCGCCAGTATCGCGAACGGCTCGACGCATTTGATGCGTGGCTCGCCGCCGCCGACCCTGATGACATTGCCGCCATTGAGCGCGCCTACACCCGCGCCGCCAACGCCCGTCGCGCATGGCAGCGCCACATCGAACACGGCGAACCGATGCCGCAGTTCAAAACGGGCGGCGGGCAGGAAGAGTAGTACCTGTCGTCCTTTTACGAAAAGGACGAATCGTGCGTCGGTACGCTCGGTGGCAGGTTAAGTCCATCCGGCAAAAACCAACGAGTGGCCGTACCAAGCCACCGCCAAATGCGCCGTGCCAAGCCATGCCCGTGCGGAGAACTCCGGGTTCACGCTGAACCACGCACTGCACTGCATCGCTGGCAAACCAGCGGCGACGGCGAATCTTGTCAACGCTTGCAGCCCTGAGCAACACGCACCGATCACACGGAATCAATGCTGCTGCTCCACGGCGCTGGGCCGGCGGAATAACCCATCGACTAAGAGCGCCCCAAGCCCCAGCCAGCCGCTTTACTAATTTGATAACTACTAAGCCAGCGACCAAGCTGTGCTGATCGCAGAAAGCTATTTGCGAGGGCGTTAGGTAGCAGAAATTTGTTGTGAATAGACGCCACTTTTGCGGCGTCTCTAGCCATGGTTGGTGGCCCGTCCCCAGCATGGCGAATTCCAGAATCGAAGGGGAGGCTGTCTAACTCTCGCTTCGCCAACTCTGCCTGCACTGTGAGGTGCGCACTGAATTCGCGCAGCAGTGCGGTGAACGCCTGCGCCGAGAATGATTTGACTGAAGACGAAAAGTCCCCTGTGTCGGCAAATCGAGGAAAAAACAGCGCAATGATTGCCGACCGCCTGAGTTTCTGGGTATCGGCTTGCCTCGTCGCCTTCTCATACTTCGCGCTCGCCCGTGCTGCCTTAAAGACCTTTTCGATAAGTTCGGAGCTGCCGCTGCCCGCAAATAGCTTCGCTTTTAACTGCTTTAGTTGATTCTCAAGCATGCCCAACAGTACATCAATCTCTTGGGTCGCGCGTGCCGTCGGTGCCATCGCTGGCATCGTCGTTGCCACGAGCGCGACACCCGAGCCAGCCGCTGCCGTTCCTACGGCAATAGAGCCTACCGTCGCGGGTGTTACCGCGAAAAACGCGGCAACGGATGTACCGCCGCTTGGAATTGCGAGCACGCCCGCTACGACTGCGAGCACTGCACCCGCGACGCCCACTGCCAATGTCTTTTTGTTGTAACCATCACTCTTGAGCGCATCGTTTGCTGAATACGTCCCCCTTATCGCAGCTGCGCCATCCGCAAAACCGGCTTGCATCGCTGCGAATGCCACGTCAAACGTGGATTCAATGTCGGCGAGCCAAAACTGCTTCAACTGGCGCTGCAATTCGATTTCGATCGGTGACATTTTTACTCCTCAGGTCTTTGCCAATCAGAGCAGATTAGTCACTAACTTACTGAACAGCAACGATTGATCGGTTACGAGACGTTACATAACGTCAAACAGCGCGCCTAAGCCGATGTGCTCACGTCAACGCGCCTCGTCATCCCATTCCCTCGGTCCGGCCCCTTCTAAAATCGCCTGCATGCAATTTATCGACCTCTCGTCCAGCGCCGCCGCTCGCGGCTCTCTCCGCCTCCCCGGCTCCAAAAGCGTTTCCAATCGCGCGCTGCTACTCGCCGCACTCGCCCATGGCAAGACCACGCTGACCGGCCTTCTCGAATCTGACGATACGCGCGTGATGCGCGATGCGTTGGCCAAGCTGGGCGTAATCACGGCTTCAGGCGGCGCCAGCGACGTGTTGACGGTGACCGGTTGCGGCGGGTCGTTCACTGCGCTGACGGCAGACATCTTCGTGGGCAATTCGGGCACGTCGGCGCGTTCGCTCGTTGGCACGTTGGCACTTGCTGCGAGCCCCGGTGCAGCGTATGCGATTGACGGCGTGCCACGCATGCGTGAGCGGCCCATTGGGGACTTGGTCGATGCGTTGGTACAGATCGGTGCCGCGATTGATTACACGGGCAACGCGGGGTTTCCGCCGCTGACAATTCGTGGCGGTGACATCCGGGTTGATAAGCCGATCCCGATTCGTGGTGATGTGTCTTCGCAATTCCTGACTGGGTTGTTGATGGCTTTGCCGCTGGCGACTGCGCGAACCGGGCGGAGCGCAACCATCGAACTGATCGGTGAACTCATCTCAAAGCCGTACATCGAAATCACACTCGCGATGATGCAGCAGTTTGGTGTTCGAGTGGCGCGCGATGGTTGGCAGCGATTCACGGTACCGGGTGGCGACGCCGCGAAGTACGTCTCGCCGGGGAGTTACGCGGTGGAAGGCGACGCGTCGACGGCGTCATATTTCCTCGCCGCTGCGGCGATTGCCGGTGGTCCAATTCGCGTTGAAGGCGTGGGTCGTGCCGCGTTACAGGGTGACGTTAAATTTGCTGATGCACTCGCGGCAACCGGCGCGCAAATCACTTGGGAAGCCAACGCGATCACCGCGCAGGCCCCGGCGGATGGGCGGTTACGCGCAATCGTTGCCGACATGAATCACATTCCCGATGCGGCGATGACGCTGGCGGTCGTTGCGCTATTTGCCGAGGGCACGACGCGGTTGACCAACATCGGTAGCTGGCGCGTGAAAGAGACGGATAGGATCAAAGCGATGGCGGCCGAATTGCGCAAGCTCGGTGCGACGGTAGATGAGGGCGCTGACTGGATTTCGATCACACCGCCTGCTGTGCTCAACGCCAATGCTGCGATTGATACCTACGACGATCACCGCGTCGCGATGTGCTTTGCGTTGGTAAGTCTCGGCTCGCGCGGCGTACCAATTCGCATCAACGATCCGGCGTGTGTGAACAAGACATTTCCGGGATATTTTGAGGCGTTGAAGAGCGTGGTGAGCGCGCCCTAGAATCCGTTCTCGTGGGAGCGGCGAAAGCCGAGATTGCTGAAGCGAACGGAGCAATCGGGGCTTTCGCCTCTCCTACAAGCCGTGAGCTTTGCGCTCGTTGCGGTTTGATAGTTGCATAACCGAATAGGACATCCATGCCACCCATTTCAACCACGCCGCCCGACACCGCTACTGTCGATAAACCCGCGCGCCGTGAGATGCTGAAGCGCGCTGCCGGAATAGCCGCTGCGGGTGTTGTTCTGCCAACGGCTACCAGCGTCGCTCAATCCGCCACCGTCAACGAAACAATGCGCGCCAGCGGCTCTGCCGCCTTCGGCAAAACGCTCAAGCACGATGCGGCAGGGCAGCTCTCTGCCGAGACGTTGCACAGCTTCGAAGCCGCCACCGTCAGCGGTAAAGTGGCCGACTGGGAGCGCCTCCCCGTCACCAATGAAATTCGTCTGATCAATCCGCTCGCGGCCTATCCTTGGGATAAGGATCCGATGGCGGCTGACGTGATCAAGCTGCCGCCGTTCCCCGCGCTCGAATCCGAGCGGCTGGCGGAAGAGGCGCTGGAGCTTTACTGGATGGCGCTGCTGCGCGATGTACCGCTGTGGGATTACGAGCGCAATAGCCTGGTGCGCGATGCCGTCGCCGAGCTGCGCAAAACCAGGCTCAACGCCAACGTCACTGCGCAGACCTTGTTCCGACTTGGCATGCCCGGTGAAAACGAGGGCTACTGGATTTCGCAGATGCTGTGGATGCCGATTCCGTACGGCGCGCACAACCTGTGGCAGAGCTACCGCACGGTGTTCAAAGCTCAGGATTTCATGACCGGATGGGATGAATACCTCAAGGTCATCAACGGCGAATGGCAGCCCGGCATTTTGAATCACTACGGCGATTTGTATTACCTGCGGTCGGGGCGCGACGTCGGCGAGTATGTGCATTGGGATTTTTCGTATCAGGCGTTCATCAACGCGGCGTCGATCCTGCTCGGTAATCCGCATCGTCCGCGCGAAAACTGGCCGACGACGAACCCGTACAAAACCTCGCGCACCATGAACGCCTTTGTGACGATGGGGCCAGCGTGGATTCACAACGCGATGGGCAGTGTGAGCGACTGCGCGTTCAAGGCGTGCTGGAACGAAAAGTGGATTCGCCATCGTGCGCTGCGCCCCGAGGAATATGGCGCACTCGTTGACCGCGCAGTGCGTAGCGAAGCGACTGGCGTTCATCCGCTGATCGTCAATTCCGAAGCGGTAAAACGCGTGCGCAGCAAGTTCGGCTCGGCTCTCCTGCCTCAGGCGTATCCCGAGGGCGCGCCGCCGCATCCGGCCTATCCCTCCGGCCATGCGTGTGTCGCAGGTGCCTGCGTGACGGTGCTCAAGGCCATGTTTGACGAAAAACGCGCGCTACGCTTTCCGCTGCAACCGATGCGAGACGGCAAGGATTGGGAGGCTATCAACCCGAACTTTCCCGCGCCAACGGTCGGCGCTGAGCTCAACAAACTAGCCACCGCGCTGTCGATGGGGCGCAACTTCGCAGGCGTCCACTGGCGCAGCGATGCATGGCAGGGTTTGCTGCTGGGTGAGAGTGTCGCGACCGCGTGGCTCAAATCGGAGAAAGCGAAGTCGATTGAAGCGCAGCAGGGCTGGCTGAAGAACTATGAGTTCACGAGTTTTTCGGGACAAAAGATCGTCGTTTAAGCGATACATCTTTTCAGTGAACAGTCCGCATTGTTTGGGCTTCTAGCGCATTTAATATCAAAGTCGACTTGCACCAATATTACGTGTCAGCCCCTATTAACAATGGGGTTGAATAAAAAGCTGATTGTGAAAAACTACGCACTGTGAGTTTGCGTAGCCTGTTCGTTGCGCGCTCGCAGCACATTCAATTTTCATCAGGAGTCACGATGTCACGCCTTTTTCAACCGCTTAAATCCGCTATTGCCGTCAGCCTTTTAGGCGCAGGAATCGCGCTTGCGCCGGTCACGTCGCTGGTCAGTGTCGCTAATGCCGCCGCGCCGATGGCGAAGACGCAAGCGCCCGGCTTTTACCGCATGATGCTTGGTGATTTCGAGGTGACCGCCATTTCCGATGGCACCGTCAAGCTGCCGATGAAAGACCTGCTGACCAACACCACGCCCGCCAAGGTGGACGCCGCGCTCAAACGCGCCGCCATTGCCTATCCGGTGGAAACGTCGGTCAATGCATACCTCATCAACACCGGCAGCAAACTCGTGCTGATCGACACCGGTGCGGCTGGCCTATTCGGCCCGACACTCGGCAATTTGCTGACCAACCTGAAGGCGTCTGGTTATCAGCCGGAGCAAATCGACGAGATTTACATCACGCACATGCACGCTGATCACGTGGGCGGGCTGATGTCCGGTGGTGCCATTGCGTTCCCGAATGCCACGTTACGTATCGACAAAGCAGACACCGACTTTTGGTTGTCGGAAGCCAAGATGAATGCCGCACCGGCAGATTCGAAGGGATTCTTTCAGGGCGCGATGGCGTCGGTGAATCCGTACGTGGCGGCGGGAAAGCTCAAAACATTTGAAGGTGGCGTTGAACTGGTGCCCGGCATCCGTTCGCAAGCCACGCACGGACACACGGCCGGTCACAGCGTGTACATCGTTGAAAGCAAAGGCGAAAAGCTCGTGCTGTGGGGCGATTTGATGCACGTTGCAGCCGTGCAGTTTGACAATCCGGCGGTCACCATCAAGTTCGACAGCGATACAAAAGACGCGGCAAAAGAACGCAAAAAAGCCTACGCCGATGCCGCAAAAGGTGGCTACATCGTTGGCGTGTCACATATCAGCTTCCCCGGCCTCGGTCGCGTTCGCGCGAACGCTGGCGGCAAGGGCTACACGTGGATTCCGGTCAACTATTCTTCGTTGAAGTAAGCTAGCTAACCGCTAACGCTTTCGTAGGGAGGGCAACTTGTTGCCCACCCTACGCACTGGCGTCAGGCAATTTGGAGATCGCGGCCAGGGTCGCCTCAACATTCCGCTTCACTTTTTGTCGATCTCGCACCGATCATCCTTGCACGCCTGACTCTGCGCCAATGCCTTTTTCGCAGCACGCGCGTGCAGGCGGTGCAGCAGCCATGTCATGCCGTCAATCGCGCCGAACTTTGACAGCCACATGCGGTTCCTCGCGATCCACGGATAGACCACGCTCCACATCGGCTGCAACCGTTTGCTGCCCCACAAGCTGGCAATCGACGCGAAACCGGTTGCACTGTACGCCGCCGCGAATACGGGCGCGCCAATCAGCCATGCGCCCCCCGCGTCACGCGCATGAATCAGCGCCATCATCGCCTCGCGCGCATGGCCCTCAATGGGGGCGAAGTCGGTCGCCGAACAATCGACGACGCGCAATTGCTGCTGGTCGTCAAATTGCGTGAGCAGCGCGATTTCGCGCCGACACAACGGACACGAGCCATCGAAAAAAATGGTGATTGGATATTGCACGGTGTTGATCATTTTTCGGTGCTCTGAAAAGATTTGAGGGCGTCCATTGCCAGGTAAAAGGAAGCGATGTGAAGGCCCTGCGAAAAGCGGCCGTCTTTGATCATTGTGGTGACTTCATCAGCGTTCGCTTCGCTGCACACAATGTCCTCTGAATCATCAAGCCGCTGCGTAGAAACACGCGTCAGTCCGCGCGCCAAAAAAACATGCACCCGATTGGTTTGTCGTGCTGGATTGGCGAAGAACGACGCGACGGCTTGCCACTCACGCGCATGGAAACCGGTCTCCTCAAGCAACTCACGCGGGGCCGCCTCAGCAGGGCTTTCGCCCGCATCAACGACGCCACCTGGGAACTCTACGCAGGTCGCGCGACCAGGGTAGCGATACTGGCTCACCAGCACCATGCGCCCGTCGTGTTGCACGGGCACGATATGCACCCATTCCGGCTCGTCTATCACGTAATACGGCTCAATCACCGTGCCATTACCAAGCGCACAGCGATCTGCGGAGAGCTTCATCCAGCGGTCCGTGACGAGCAACGTGGAATCGAGTGTGGTCCAGGGTTTCATCGTCTTACTTCGTAAAAAATCGCTGCACTTTGCTGCCAAGCCGCATCAATTTGACCAGAATCGAGGGCTCCAGTTTCAGCATGTCATTGATCCAGCCGGACAGATCACGCATCAGCGCCTGTGTTTCGCGAATACGCTTTTGTTGTTCGGCAGGTTCCGTTGCGAACGCGGGATCTGCAACCGCCTCGGTCAGCATCGCGACCGTAGGATCGAACTCGCGCAGCTTGCGTTCGCGCACGATGATGCGCATCAGTTCCCACACGTCGCTCGATGTTTCAAAGAAGTCGCGGCGATCACCCATGATGTGCGTGGTACGCACCAGATTCCAGTTGGCGAGTTCGCGCAAACTGGTGCTCACGTTGGATCGCGCCACGCCCAGCGCATCGCTAATGTCCTCAGCCGTCAACGGTTTGCCCAAAACGAAGAGCAGGGCATGAATCTGCGCCACGGTACGGTTCACGCCCCAGCGCGAACCCATTTCACCCCAGTGCAGGACGAACTTTTCGGCGATCGGTGAGAGGGGCATGTTTTTGGCTTTTATCCCAATCGTCGTCATCCTCGCCGCAGGCGGGGAGCCAGCTTGTGAACCGCTGCGTAGCCTCAAATTTTTGCGCTTCGCGTTGGCCACGTACTGGATTCCCGCCTGCACCGGGAATCACGTCTGGGATGTGTGCTAACTTATTTCTTGACTCAATGCTATTTAATTCATACATTTCTGTCAAGACAGAAATAAAAGAATTAACAGGCGACGAAAGCGCAAAGACATGAAAGTGTTGGTTATCGGTGGGGCAGGATTCATTGGTCGTTCGGTCGTTGCTGCGCTGATTGCGCGCGGTGCAGACGTGATCGTTGGCACGCGTCGTCCAAAGCGTGCTGTCGCTAAATCGACGTCAAGTCACATCGAGTTGCACCGTCTCACGCTAACGGAAGACTGCGTTCCTTTGATAGAAACCTTCGACGTCGTGGTCAATTGCGCCGGCATTCTGCGCGAGCGATGGGGTGAAAGCTATGCAGCGGTTTATCGCGACGCGCCGATTGCCATCGCCAGCGCATGCGCGATGTTGGACAAGCGCTTCGTTCACGTCACGGCGCTGGGCTTAAGCGCAACTGCAAGCAGCGGCTTCATCACCGCCAAGCTCGCGGGTGAGCGAGGCATTGCAACAGTCGGCGGCGAAGTGTGCATCGTGCGTCCGTCGCTGCTCGATGGCGTGGACGGCTTCGGTTCGCGCTGGCTGAAACGCGTTGCTCAGTGGCCGGTGCATTTTGTGCCTGCTGACGCAACGGGGCGTCTCGCGCCGCTGCAAGTGGATGACTTGGGTGAAGCGATTGCAGCGCTGTGCGCTTGTCCGCGTGAGGCGTTGCCCGCGAGCGTGGAGCTGGGTGGTGAGGCGCGCTACAGCATCGCGCAGTACCTGCGCGCGTTGCGGCAAAAACGAGGCAAGGCGCTCACGCTAGCCGTACCCGCGTGGCTCGTGCGCAGCTGCGCGCACGCGCTCGACGTGTTGCATCTCACGCCCTTGTCGTGGGGGCATGTGGAGCTGATGCGACGGGACAACGAGCCGTGTGCAGGTGACACGCTGGCATTGCGTCGTTGGATCGGGCGCGCGCCATTCAGCGTTGGGAAGCAGCCGCAAACCGTTGGCGCTTCAAACAACCGCTTCCCGCTGCCATCGTCGACATCAACGCAGCCGTAGCGATCCGTCAATCAAATTCGCCAGAAGTACGGAATGGCAATGAGAGCGACGCCGATAGCAACGAGCAGCGCATTGTTCGACACGAAATACGGATACACCATCAGCGCGATGCCGCAAATCAGTGGCATCGCGACCCGCTGCTTTCGCCCGTACACAAAGAAGCCCAGTCCGATGGAACTGAACATGAGGCCGAGCAGCAGCGATGAGGTGTCCACAAGCGTTTTGGTTAGTCAAATCATTGCATTAAGGCAGCAACTGCGTGCCGTTGTTACCGTCCGCTACCACGTTTCACTCTGCCTGCGGTCAGAGTTGATTTTGCGGCTTTGGAACAGTGTCGCTCGCCTGCATTTCGTCCCGCGAAATCGTGTAGACATATTCAATGCAGGGCTCATCGCGAAACATCGCGCTGCGCGTCTCTACGCGGCGCATACCGATTCGCTCTAGCAGACGAAGCGACGGCACATTTCGCGCGTCCGCAATGCCTTGCACTTGCATCGCTTTCGTCTGTTCGAATACGATCTGAACTGCTAGACGAACCGCATCGGTCGCTATGCCCCGGCCTTGTCGCAATGGGCTCAGCGTAAAGCCGATTTCTGCGTTCTGCTCGTCCTCAGAAACCCACAAACCGATGTCGCCGATCAGCTCAAGCGTGCCCGTGTCAGCAATCGCAATCTGGCACCACTTTCCAGGCTCAAACAATGTCGCGCTATTCATTTCGGCCAAAAAGCTGATCGCCTGGGCATCAGACGTCGCCGTCCATCCCTGATATCGACCCACATCCGCATTGCATCGGTAAGCCTGAAAAGCGGTCAGGTCAGCGGTCGTCAATCGCCGCAAGACGATGCCGTTGCCAGCGAGCGGCAGCGGGTCGTCGGTTTGGCTGATTGATAAGTCGGCTGGGGAAGGGTTAGCGCGCATGCTCAACGAAGCGTACAGCACGCTGAAAGGCGGAGGGCAACACTTCCCGCATCGCCACGTCTCCCTTACTTCACCGAGTCGACGCCGGCTTTGGCGACGACAGCGTCCTGATCCGAGTTCACGCCGGACATGCCGATGCCACCGATGATTTTGCCGTCAAGCATCAGCGTCAAACCGCCTTCGATCGCTATGTTTACCCGACAACTGGGGTCTGTTCTTGGCGCCACGCAGCACCAGTGATGTGCGTCGTGATTGAATGCGGCTTGAGTTAAAAACAGCAAGGAAACCGCTATGCCATCGATCCGCGTTGAAATGTTTGAAGGCCGCACGCTTGAGCAAAAGCGCGCTTTTGTTGATGCGGTCACCCGCGCAACTTGTGACACATTGGGGACGTCAGCGGAATCCGTTGACATTGTGATCACCGATATCAAGCGCGAGAACTGGGCTACAGGCGGAAAGCTTTGGTGCGACCCACGAGGATGAGCGTCGGTAGCGCTATGCCCGCAAAGAGCGGATCAGCTGTTTACTGAAACGTCGGTTTAGCTTGGGCCTACTGGCGAATTCGTTTCATCGTCAACTTGGCCTGCGCATCGTGCTAGCCCGCACAAATTTAGGCGCTACTCATAAACGCTGATAACCGTCCCGTGTCGTGGCACATCTAACGTTGCCACGAGTTCAGGGACGGCTTTGCAATGGTGCTTACTTCGTTCCGGTGACTACGACGTCCACGCGACGATCCGGTTGCAGGCAGGCTACCAGCGCGGGCGTTTGCTTGGTGCCGCGACAATCGCCCGGTTTGGTCACAGGCATTGTTTCGCCTTTGCCAACCGCCGAGATTTTGTTCGCACTGACACCGCCTGAGCTGATCAAGTATGTCTTGACCGATTCGGCACGCTGCGCTGAAAGTCGCTGGTTGTAGCTATCGCTGCCCAAACGGTCTGCATGACCTTCGACGTTGACGCGGTCGAACTGGGTGCTGCGAAGTTCGTTGGCGAAGCGATCAAGTGCCGCCTTGCCTTCTGGCTTGATCTCGGTCTTGTTGAATGCAAACAGTGATTCAGCGGCAAAACTGACGCGACGGCGTTCAACCGGGGCAGGCATTGGCGCAGGGGCCGGTGCTGGCGGCGGTGGTGGCGCGACGACGACCGCTGGCGGCGCGACGTAGACCGGAGGCGGCATCGGCGCGGGCATGGGTGCGGGAGCCGGCGGCACGTAGACGGGCTCAGCCATTGGCCGAGGAGCGACAGCCTGAGTGCGTCCAAACGGGAACACAAGGCTCACCGAAACCATATCTGCGTTGCCCTTTTTGCCTGCGGTGTCGCTGATGCGATAGCGCTCGGCCTCAGCGCGAATCAGGAACGAAGGGTTGAATTCATACTGAAGCCCCACGCCGGCCTTGTAGTTGACTTCACGCTTGCTTGGGCTCGGATTGAAACTGCTGACCGGGCGGTTACCACTATAGGTGTCGCCGGTTTTGGCCGCCTGCGCACCCGCGCGTGCAAATACCGAGAAGCGCTCGCTCAACGGCAGCGTTCCAACCAGATCCAGGTTAAAGCCTTGAATCTTGACCTGTCCGCTGAACGCGCCCAACTGTGCGGTGTTGGCGGAGAAGCCAAACGTGCCGAGGTTGAAATAGCCGCCTTCGACCGCGAAATTGCGGTTGAACTGATAACCGCCAAACAGCTTGTAGGCCGTGTCGTGATTGTTACGATTGATGTTGGTTGCGGTCAAACCAGTGCCAAACAGGGGGCGGGTGACGCGTTCGTCGTTAATTTCGACGCGGGCTTTGCCGATGCCGCCGCCGAGGTAGTAGTAACTGTCACTGTATTGGGCCAGGGCCGTCGGTACGCTCACGATACTGAGGACGGCTGCCGCGATGACGCGCAGGGCATGTTTTGATTTCATTGTCGCTTTCTGGATGTGTAGAAGGTTGTGCGGCGCAAGCAACGTGCTTTTGCTGCGTACAAATCGATTTTCAGAAGCGGGTCAAGCCGGGTCTGTGCGTTACCGAACACTCGCAAAAAACTTTGCAGCTGCGTGGCACATCCGGTCACAAGCGGCGTGGTCGAAAAAAACGGCCCATCCTGTTCGCGGTGAGTCAATCAGCTTTTATTACTTTAACAAGGCGCTACTTGGGCTAAGACGTTAAATAATTAAAAGTCCACTTTCATCTTTATATGCGGCTACGCCCTTGTTCGTTGGGGTTGTTATCTAAAAGCTGATACAAGTGCCCCCAGTCACTACCATTCACTACAGCCGCTAAACTCCGTGGAACGTCGGCCATCAGAGTGATGATTGGCGGCTGAAACCGGGGGATACTTTTTCATGACGGCCTATCGCATCATTGCGCTGCTGCTGATCGCCGCGGGGCTCACGCTTGTGCCATGGTACGCGTTGCAGGACAGTTTTTACGCATTCAAATGGATCGCGAAATTTGGCGGCAAGGATTTTGCCCCGGCCATTATTCAGATCGCGACGTTCAGCAAAGTCTGGTTATTGCTGCTGCCCGCATTGCTGCTGGCCACCGTCGGGCTTTACGCACGGCCCGTGGATGCGGGACGTGCGGCCGAGGGCGCGCTGCGCTCGTGGGCGCGGATGGTCATGTTCATTGGCGCGGCGGGCGCGTTGTACGTGTTGGCGCAGGGCTTTGCGATTGGCGCTCAGGGCTACACCTTCGACGCGTTGAAGGCAGTAATGCCGGCGATCAACGGCGGCCAGTTCGGCATGGGCGCGGGCGCGCTTTTGGTGGGCTTCGGCTTCATCCTGATTTGCGCCGACGGCATTGCCTCAATGGGCTACTTTCGCGGTGATCGTTTCGTCGCGTCGTCATTGCTGTGTATCGTCGTGCTGGTGGTGCTGTTCGTGTTCTTCCCGGTCGTGCGGATTTTGTACGAAGGCATTCTTGATCAGGATCGTAATCTGTCGATCATGGCATTTTGGGATCGGTTAAGCCTGCGCAAACTGTGGGCGCTGGATATCGCATGCCTGTGGGGCGGATCGGGCTGTGGCGTGGCGTGGAACACGTTGTGGCTGGCGCTGCTGTGTGCAGCGGGAACGACCTTCCTTGGCCTGTTGCTGGCGCTGATCGTTACGCGGTCGAACTTTCGTGGCAAAAAGGCGCTGCGCCTACTGACTGTGTTGCCGATCATCACGCCACCGTTTGTGGTGGGCTTGGCACTCATCATGTTGTTTGGTCGTTCCGGTGTGGTCAACCAGATGTTGGAAACGGTGTTTGGTATCCCGCCATCGCGCTGGATTTACGGCATGCCGGGCGTGTTGCTGGCGCAACTGTTCGCGTTCACACCGGTAGCGTTCTTGGTGTTGATTGGTGTGGTCGAAGGCGTCAGCCCAACGCTAGAAGAGGCGAGCCAATCGCTGCACGCCACGCGGTGGCAGACCTTCCGCCACGTCACGCTGCCGCTGATGGCACCGGGTCTCGCCAATGCCTTCCTCGTGGGCTTCATCGAATCGATTGCCGACTTCGGCAACCCTGTGGTGCTCGGTGGCAACTTTGGCGTGATGTCAACCGAAATTTATTTCGCCATTGTTGGCGCGCAGTTGGATCAGGGCAAGGCTGCGGTGTACTCGTTGATCCTGCTTGCCTTTGCGTTATTTGCATTCTGGCTGCAACGTAAAGCGACCGCGAAAAAGAGCTACGTCACTGTCTCCGGCAAGGGCGACACTGGCTTGCCAAGTCCGCTTCCGGAAGGCGTGCGTCGTACCGCCATTTTTGTCGGCATACCGTGGCTGATGTTGACGGTCGTGCTCTACGGCATGAGCCTGTTTGGCGCGTTCGTGAAGGTGTGGGGACGCGATCACACGTTGACGCTTGAGCACTTCGTGAAGGGCTTCTCGATTGATCACGGGCCGCACGGCTTTTTGTTCACCGGCGCGGCATGGCATTCGCTATTCAACACCTTGCAGTTCTCGCTGGCCGCAGCGCCATTGACGGCCATCGTCGGAATTTTGTCGGCGTATTTGATTGCTCGAACGACGTTTAAAGGCCAGCGTGCATTTGAATTCCTGACGCTGCTGTCGTTCGCGATTCCGGGTACGGTGATTGGTGTGGCGTACATCTTTGCGTTCAACGTGCCGCCGATTGAGTTGACTGGCACCGGCCTCATCATCGTGTTGTGCTTCGTCTTCCGCAATTTGCCGGTCGGCGTGCGCGGCGGTGTCGCGGCGTTGTCGCAGCTCGACAAATCGCTGGATGAAGCAAGCGCCACGCTCGGAGCCAACGGCGCGACCACGTTCCGGCGCGTGCTGATGCCGCTGTTGAAGCCTGCGATTGTTGGCGCGTTGATCTATGGGTTTGTGCGCTCAATGACCACGGTGAGCGCCATCGTGTTCCTTGTGTCGGGCGATACCGAAGTTGCCACCACGTACATCATCGGACGAGTGATTAACGGTGATTACGGCGTGGCGATTGCGTATTGCGCGGTGCTGATTTTGATCATGATCGTCGCGATCGTGTTCGTGCAATGGCTGGTCGGCTCGCGCAAATTGGGACGGCGCGGCGCGGCCGTGACAGCACCCGGCGCTTCGGTAGCTGTCGGTTGACGAATTGGAGTAACTGAAAAATGACAAATACAACCCCCGCAACACCTGCAACTGCTGCCGCCCAGCCCACAAAAGGCACTCTGGAATTCATCAGTGTCGTCAAGGATTACGGCACAGGCGAGCCTGCTGTCAAAGGCATCACCTTTCGCATTGAAGACGGCGAACTGGTGACGTTGCTCGGACCGTCCGGCTGCGGCAAAACGACCACATTGCGGATGGTGGCGGGGCTTGAATTGCCGAACTCCGGGCAGATATTGCTCGGCGGCAAGGACGTCACCGCCAAGTCTGCCGCTCAGCGAAACGTGTCGCTCGTGTTCCAGAGCTACGCGCTCTTCCCGCACATGAGCGTGATGGAAAACGTCGGTTACGGACCGACCGTGCAGGGCATGAAAAAACCGCAGGTGGCGGCCAAGGTCAACGACGTTTTAAAGCTGATCGGCCTGACTGGCTACGAAAATCGTTTGCCGTCAGAGCTTTCCGGCGGTCAACAGCAACGCGTCGCCATCGCCCGTGCGCTGGTGTTGGAGCCTGCGGTGCTGTTGTTCGACGAGCCGTTGTCCAACCTTGACACCAAACTGCGGCGCCACGTTCGGGAGGAAATTCGCGAGCTGCAACAGCGTCTGAAAATCACTTGCGTGTACGTCACACATGATCGCGAGGAAGCGATGGCGGTGTCCGATCACATTATCGTGATGGATCGCGGTCACATCGCCGAAGCTGGCACGGCAAGCCAGCTTTTCTTTCAACCACGCACTGCTTTCGTCGCTGACTTTTTGTCAGAGGCCAACGTGGTGAATGGGCAGGTGGTGTCGTTTGAAAATGGCGTCGCTACACTCACGCTAGGTGACTCGCGATTCGACATCAAGACCGATGCAGCTACGGCCGGCGAAGCCAAGATCGCCCTGCGCCCTGACGTATTTGAAGTGACCACCGACGCATCTGTAAGCCCCGCGATCGCTGGCAGCGTGCAAAAGTCTGCCTTCATCGGCAAGGGCGTCGAACTCGTTGTGGCAACGACAGCGGGCGACCTGTTCGTCTTCCTTCCCAAGGAGCGCGCACCGCATCAGGTGGGCAGCCCAATCCGGCTAGCGTTCTCCGCTGATGAGGCGCGCCTGATCGTGTAGTTGCCCCGGCCGTAGGAGCGGCGAGAGCCGCGAAAAACTATCTGACGTCGACGGTCGTAGCCCGCGGCTTTCGCCGCTGCTACGTGCCCGTGTTGCGGATTTGCCTCAGAAATGGACGAATAGCGTCGCTTTCGCCCGAAAACCCCGTTTTGAATCTCGCACAACAGCTTCGCTCCGCGATATAACTTACGACGCCGTCATGAGTAATGCGTGGACGGTCGTATAAATTGTTGCTACGATCAACAAAACACACCAGAAAATCGGTGAACCCAAACCGACGCATCGTCGTGCGAACCTGCCGCAAAAATAGAGAGTGCTTATCCAATGAATCGTAGTTTTTTCCTGGCGGCGGCGTTGCTGCTGAGCCAGACCGCGCCGAGCTTCGCACAAGAGATCGTGCTGGGCCAATCCGTTGCCTTGACTGGTCCCGCGCAAGAGTTGGGCAAAGATATGTTGCTGGGGGCCAAAACGTACTTTGACGTCGTCAACGCCGCAGGCGGCGTTCGCGGAAAAAAGATCGTGTTGCGCACGCTAGATGACGGCTACGAGCCGCCGCGCGCTGAGGCCAACACCAAAAAATTCGTAGAAGACGGTGACGTGCTCGCGTTGTTCGGCTACGTTGGCACGCCGACTAGCGCCGCCTCGATTCCGGTTGCGACGAAGGCGAAGATGCCGTTCTTCGGCGCGTTCACCGGTGCCGAATTGCTGCGCACGCCGATCAATCGCTACGTGTTCAACGTGCGCGCCAGTTACTTCGACGAGACTGAGGCCATCGTGCGGCAAATGACGCAAGGCGGCGTGACGCGCATCGCTGTGTTTCATCAGAACGATTCATACGGACAGGCGGGCTTGGCTGGCGTTGAACGCGCGCTGACCAAGCGCCAGCTTCAGGTCGTCGCGAAGGCGACCGTCGAGCGCAATTCGACCGACGTGGCGGCAGCGGTGGCAACGATGCTCGCGGCAAAGCCAGAGGTCATCATCATGGTTAGCGCGTACAGCTCGTGCGCAGAATTCATCAAGCAGATCAAGGCCAAAGACTTGCCGACGCGCTTCGTTAACGTGAGCTTTGTCGGCACCAAGCCGTTGGCCAAAGCGCTCGGCACAAATGCCGACGGCGTGATGATTTCGCAAGTGATGCCGCCTCCGACAGCCAACAAATTTCCGGTGGTTGTTGAATACCAGAAAGCGCTGAAAGCGGCGGGCGTCACAGACCTTTCATACACGAGCCTTGAAGGCTATATCGCAGCAAAAGTGTTTGTCGAAGCGCTGCGACGCGGTGGTGATGCATCGCGCGACGCGCTTATCAAGTCGCTGGAAAGCCTGCGTAACGTCGACATCGGCGGCTTCAACGTGTCGTTTGGGCCCGATAACCACAACGCATCGACTTTTGTAGAGTTAACGGTGCTGAACAAGAAGGGCGAAGTCAGATACTGAGTCCCAGCGAGAAGACATATCCACCATCACGGTAGAGAATATGTTATTGTCATTGCGCTTAGCCATCGGATGTAGCAGGCGCAGATCGACACGGTGGGGTGTAGGTTCTGCGGGATTGTTGCCGATGGATTGATCGGAACAAATAAAAAACGGAACACCATGAGAAGCTCATCCACCGCGGCCACGCGCGCGTTCTGCGCGACTGAATTGCCCAAATTCACAATACTTATTCGCTACCTGACGACGCTGCTGGTCACGGTGGCCGCCGCTGCTTCGCCAGTGCTGGCGCAGCAGGACATCGTGCTCGGCCAATCGGTCGCGCTTAGCGGTCCGGCTGGCGAACTCGGCCGCGAGATGCAGCTCGGCGCGCAGCTTTACTTCGATTCCATCAACGCAGCGGGCGGCATTCGCGGTCGCAAGATTGTCTTGAAGACTCTGGACGACGGCTACGAACCGGCGCGCGCTGAGGCCAATACACGCCGCTTTATCGACGAGGGCGATGTGCTCGCACTGTTTGGCTACGTCGGCACGCCGACCGCCGCCGCGTCGATTCCACTGGCGACGAACGCGAAGTTGCCGTTCTTCGGCGCGTTTACTGGTGCAGAATTGTTGCGCGCGCCGTTCAATCGCTACATTTTCAACGTGCGCGCCAGTTATTTTGACGAGACCGAACTCATCGTCAAACAACTCACCGCCGAAGGCTTAACGCGCATCGCGGTGTTTCATCAGAACGATGCGTACGGACAAGCCGGTCTCGCGGGCGTTGAGCGCGCGCTGACCGCACGCAAGATGACTGTGGCAGTGAAGGCAACCGTAGAGCGCAACAGCAACGACGTCTCCGCAGCGGTGGCCACCATGCTGGCAGCCAAACCCGAGGCGATCATCATGGTTAGCACCTACGGCTCATGCGCAGAATTCATTAAGCAGACCAAAGCGAAGGGCCTGCTCGCACGCTACGCTAACGTCTCGTTTGTCGGCACCAAAGCGCTGGCAAAAGCGCTGGGGCCGATTGGCAGCGGCGTGATGATTTCGCAGGTCGTGCCTTCGCCGAGCACCGAGAAGTACCCTTGGGTGATGGAGTATCAGCGCATGATCAAAGCCAAAGGCGGAGAATTGTCGTATACGAGTCTTGAAGGATTCATCGCTGCCCGCATCATGGTGGAAGCGTTGAAGCGCGGCGGCGATGCCTCGCGCGAGGCGCTGATTCGTTCGCTGGAGAGCATGAAGGACATCAGTTTGGGCGGGTTTCCGGTGTTTTTCGCGGCGGATAACCATAGTGCGTCAAAATTCGTGGAACTCACCGTGCTTGACCGCAATGGGCAGGTGCGTTACTGACTGAATAGCCTCCGCTTGAAAAGTAATATTTGCCGTGATTGTCTACAACCTCGCCTGTGAACACCTGCATCTTTTTGAGGGCTGGTTCGGCTCTCCCGCCGACTTTGAAAACCAGCGGGATCGCGGCTTGGTCGAATGCCCTGTTTGCGGTTCGAACACGGTGGAACGCAAGCTGCATGCGCCTCGCATCAACATGGGCGCGCAACAAAGCGCGGCCAGTGTGGCCAAAGAAGCAAGCGAATCCAAGGAGAGCAGAGCGGTCACGGTGCCTGCTGAAACGACGCCCGCTACCATGGATTCCGGCAACGAAATTGACTTCGGGAAACTGCGCGAAGCGATGGCGACGTTCGCTGAAAACGTGCGCGAAAGCACCGAGTACGTAGGCGAAAAATTCGCCGAAGAAGCTCGCGCCATGCACTACGGCGAAAAGCCGCACAAAGGCATTCGCGGCCGCGCTGACCGCGAAACGGCGCAGGAGTTGCGAGACGAGGGCATCACTTTCCAGTCGCTACCGTTTCCGGTGGATTTTCCGAAAACGCATTGAGCTTTACTGCACTGCGTTTTTGGTAGCAGCTTTTTGCTGAAATGCCCGTTGCACATGGGCATATATGCTATTTTTTTATTAACTCGATAAGTGACATTTTATCGGCTAAGCTCCCGTGAGATGGGCGTTTCAGCATAAAGCTGATGATGATTTTTTATGCAGGAGCGGCGAAAGCCGCGATTACCCAACGTGACGGAGAACGCGGCTTTCGCCGCTCCTGCGTGGCGCTGAAAAGCTCGCTCAAAACAGCGACCCCTGCTTAGCGTCAATGTCCGCGCCCAGCGATGCGCGAACGGCAGACTTCTTCCGCGCTTTGACACCCTCCCGCGCCGGATTTCTCGACCCGTGCGTCTCGAAAATCGCTTGCGCTTCTTTGCGAAATTCTTGGCCTTTGCGCTTGATCCACATGGTTGATCGCGCGTGCTCGGCGGCGGCGATTACGTCAATCACAGGCATCGGATAATCGCGCCCCAGAACGCAGCCGTATTCACGTTGAAGGTTGTCCGGCATACGCCACGTCTCGAAGATGAAGTCGGTTGGAACGCGCGCCAGCGCCGGAATCCAGCGCCGCACAAACTCACCCGTCGGGTCCTGATCGCGCGCCTGCTTGACCGGGTTGTACATGCGCACCGTGTTGATGCCGGTGGTGCCGGATTGCATTTGCACTTGCGGGTAGTGAATGCCCGGCTCGTAATCCAGAAATTCGCGCGCCAAATGCAGCGCGGGCTCGCGCCAGTGTTGCCACAGGTGATAGCTCGAAAAACTCACCAGCATCGCGCGCATGCGAAAGTTGATCCAACCGGTCGCCGCCAACATGCGCATGCAGGCGTCAATCATCGGCAGTCCCGTCTCGCCGTTGCACCATGCGGCTTGCAGAAGCGCGTTGTGATTGTCCTCGCGCAGACCTGCATAGGCGCGATGCATATTCGTGAATTCGATGCTCGGATCGCGCTCCAGCTTTTGAATGAAATGGCAATGCCAGTGCAAGCGGCTCTCGAATGATTTGAGTGACGCGAGCCAACCTGGCTCGCGTTCTTGCTCGTCCATCGCCATGAGCTTTGCGCGCTGCTGCCACACCGCATGCACCACCTCACGCACGGATAGCGTGCCGTATGCGAGATGCGCGCTGATGCGCGAGCAGGCGTCGGCAGCGGAGAGCGGACTCGACATCTCGAAGCGATAATGCTGGCCACGCTCGTTGAAAAAGCTGTCTATGTCGGCGAGGGCGATTGTGCGGCCTCCGCGTTGGCGCAGCGGCTTGTCTTGACCGTTGACGGGAAGGCGATTGATGGCGACGATGCCGTGGCTGTCGAGCATGGTGGCGGCCATCATTGCCTGCGACGGCGCGTCCAGCGGCGCGTTCTTCATCCGCTGCATCCAGGTCGAAGACCAGCGATCACGATCCTTGAGTCGGCGCACGACGGCACCGCTCGGCGACTCGTGCCACGCAACGCCATTCGCGCGGCACCATGCAGCTACTTGCTTGTCGCGCTCGTAAGTCGCACCGTTACCGGTTTCCTCATGACTCCACAGACTGAAATTGCCAACGCGAAGCTTGATTGCGGTAAGCACATCAATGATTTCGCCAACGCGTGTGAAGAGCTGGAGGCCGATTGCGCTGAGGTCGGCTTCAAGCGTTTGCAAACATTCGTTGATGAACGCCAGATGTTGCGCGGATACGTCCGGTTGCGCAATCAGGCTCGGCTCGTACAGGTATATCGGCAACACTGGGCCACACGCGCACGCCTGCACCAATGGCGCATGATCCGTGACGCGCAGGTCGCGCTTGAACCAGACAACGTTCAGCGAGTTGCTCACACCGGAAACTCCTCTCGACGAACCTGATTCCAGAACGAGGTGAATGATCGTTTGAGCATGGTTGGATTGGCGAAGGCGCGTGGTGCGGGCTGAGCGTTAGAGGCGGCACGCTGAATCAGTTTGTCGTAAAACGGATTCAACGTGTTGATAGCTTCGAGCTTCCGTCCTGCGAGCGCCGCTTTCAGCTCATCAGTGGTGCCGACCAGAATGTTGGCGCAGCGAGGCTGCATGGCCGTCATCACGAATTGCCAACGCATCAATGACCACGGATAAAGCGCATGAAAATCAGTATTAATAATGCCGATCGCGGCGCGCTCATCTGGCAAGTGCAATGACCACGGATGCAACAGCCAGACGGGCTCTGGCGCCGCATCGTGCGGGCCTTCGATGTATCGCGAAGGCGGTGCGACATTCGTTTCTGGCTCGATGACCGGATCAACAAACAGCGGCTTCGGCGACCAAGCTGCTTTGTCGCTGCGAGCCATCGCGTCAAGCGCCTCGTAGCTCGCATCAATTGCACTGCCACGACAGTCAACACTGGGCGCATAGCGCTCAACATTGTCCGCATTGAATAAATACGGCTTGCCCGTCCATGTGCCCGCGACCCATTGCCAGGACAGCGTGTTCGATGCAAGATCACCGTCGAGCAGATGCGAATACATCCACGTCGCGCCCGCTTGCCAGCTCACTTTTCTAATGTGAACGACGTAAGACGCAATCCACATCCGCGCATGGTTGTGCAGATACCCGGTGGCGTAAAGCTCGCGAACCTGCTGGTCAATGATCGTCAGGCCAGTACTCGCGGTGCGAATATCTTCCGGCAGAACATCGGCGTAGCGAGAGGCAGGCGGCGCATGCTGCTCTCTCCAAATAGCCTTACCAAGACGTTCCCACACATGATGAAAGTACTCGCGCCAGCCGAACTCGAAGGCCAGCTTGTCATCCCAACTCAACGCACGCCGCACGTGAATGCTTTCAAGCAATTCGGGAATCGAGATCAGGCCGTGCGTGATGTATGGCGACAGCCGCGTGACGTCGCCGCGCAGGAAATTGCGGGTTCGGGCGTACCGTGCAGGGTCAACGCGTGTTGCGCGTTCGAGCGCTTCGGTACGCGTCGAAACAAAAGATATGGATGGGATCATCATGAAACTTCTATTGATTTACCAACTCCCTTAACCAAATAGTAGCCGCGAGCAGGGCAACGGCAGCACATTCCGCCTGCGCTATAATTTGAGATCGCAGAGACATAGCTCAG
>ENA-OBLH01000190-OBLH01000190.1-metagenomes-genome-assembly--contig:-NODE-190-length-22091-cov-3.30918_pt1 | contig 22091 bp, 16 predicted proteins | sample MGYA00153382_OBLH01 | MGnify analysis MGYA00153382
CCGGACTGCCTCTTGAATCATAGTCGAAGATTGCTGAAGTTTTTCAACTTGGTACTGCACATTGGCAACCACGACATTTTCTACCATATTTCCTGCCCGACCTTTAACTCTGGCTACTGCTGGAGCGATCGCTTTGACTAGGCTAGAGATACTGCCGGCAAACTCTCCCCCTTGCACCGCTGCACTGACAGCCCCACAGCGCTCATGACCCAATACAACTAATAAGGGTGTTTTTAAGTAAGCCACAGCATACTCAATGCTGCCCAACACCTCTGGGGTGACAATATTCCCCGCCACTCGCACATCAAATATATTACCCAAACCTTGATCAAATATTACTTCACCGGGAACACGAGAATCCGCACAACCAAGGACGATCGCAAAGGGGCTTTGAGATTGGGTTAATTTATGGACACGATTGATCGATTGCTGGGGATGTTGGGTTTGCCCAGAAACAAAGCGTTGATTCCCCGCCATTAATCTAGCAAGGGCAGCATCAGGAGTTTCTAAGGGAGCGATCGAGGGCATAGAGGTATCAGCAGCCGCATTTTTTGGTATTCCTAAGCTGGCTGTAATAGTGGAGATACCCCCAATCCCTAAGATTTTAAGTAAATCACGGCGACCAATAAAACCATTAGTTTTTTGCATATCAAATCTCCAGATAGTAAATAGTTACAGACTGACCAAGACTTCGGCAGGAACTCTGCATAAATCTCCGAACATCCTTAACTGCTAGAGACAAGAAGCAATTGGGGTACAAACTTTCCCTACAAAAGTTATTTGATTATTTTACTTGCTCAAGGTTCTGATATCAAATTTAGATTTAGCTCAAAGCTAGGCGAGCATTAGCTTAAGCAGCTTAATTGTTGGCTATTATTTGATTTAGACCGGAGCTAGTTGGGGTTGGAATTGGAATAGAGCATAGACTACATTCCGGCGAATATCAATCATCATATCTAGGAACATTTCATAGCCCTCTTGTTTGTATTCGATCAGGGGGTCTTTTTGACCATAGCCCCGCAGCCCGATCGATTCCCGCAGAGCTTCTACTCCTTGGAGATGTTCCCGCCAGAGGGTATCAATTTGCTGCAAGATAAAAAATCTCTCTGCTTGACGCATTAAGCCGGGTTGAATACTATCTACTTGTTCTTCCTTAAGATCGTAAGCTTTACGGACTTCTTCTTGGAGGAATAGTTTAATTTCCGTAGCGCTCATATCTTCCATCTGGCTAGGTAGCAGATCAGCAAGGAGATAGACAAATTCCTTGACCTTGTTCACCATTTTTTCTAGTTCCCACTCTTCTGCCGGGAGTTCTGGATTGATATAGCCATCTACAATATCTTCCATGGTTTTCTCAGCGTACTGGATCACCTGCTCCTTTAGTTCCTGCCCTTCTAGCACTCGGCGGCGCTCAGCATAGATGGCTCGCCGTTGATTATTCATCACCTCATCGTACTCAAAGACCTGTTTCCGGCTGTCGTAATAGAAACTTTCTACCCGTTTTTGGGCATTTTCGAGAGTCCGGGTCAGCATCCGAGATTCGATCGGCATATCATCTTCTACTCGGAGGGCATTCATTAAACCCGCAACTTTATCCCCACCAAAAATCCGCAGTAGGTTATCTTCCAAGCTCAGGAAAGATTTGGTAGAGCCGGGGTCGCCTTGCCGAGCCGATCGCCCCCGCAGTTGATTATCAATCCGCCGGGATTCATGGCGTTCGGTAGAAATAACGTGGAGACCGCCTAAGGACACTACTTCATCATGTTCTTGATCGGTATAAGCTTGATATTCTCCTTTGATTAGCTTGTACACTTCTCGAATTTTTTGGATCACCGGGTCTTCCGTGGGCGCTCTTTCCGCTGCCGTTGCTAGTTTATCCTCAGCTTCTAGCTCCGGCAATGCTTGCAAACCATAAGTCTGTTCAGCAAACCGCACCATTTCTTTCAGCTTTTGGTCTGTTTCCTTGTTAAGTTCTACCGGAAATAAAGTTGCAGAAACTTTCCAAGATTTGATTCTAGGGGCATCGGCAAAACCTTGGGGCTTTGATTTATTTTTCGCTCCTACGGTTACATAATTTTCATCTTCCACGGGGGTGACAATGCGGGGCATTAGGAATTCCCGAATCTTCAGCCGGGCCATGTAGTCGGAATTTCCCCCCAAAATAATATCTGTGCCTCGGCCTGCCATGTTAGTGGCGATCGTAATGGTGCTTTTCCGTCCGGCTTGGGCAATAATTTCTGATTCCCGTTCCACATTCTCTGGTTTGGCATTCAGAATATTATGGGGAACTTCTAGTTGACTCAGGAGCTTAGATAGAGACTCGGACTTTTCAACGCTGGTCGTTCCCACAAGAACGGGTCTACCATTGTTGTACATTCCTTCGCATTCCTCGGAGACTGACTGCCATTTTCCCGGCTCAGTTTTGAAAACTACATCGGGCAAATCGTAGCGGCGGGAAGGACGGTTAGTGGGGACTACCGTAACTTGAAGTTTATAGATCTGCTCAAATTCTGATTCTTCAGTTTTGGCTGTGCCAGTCATTCCCGATAGTTTGGGATAGAGGAGGAAGAAGTTTTGGTAAGTAATTGTAGCTAGGGTTTGGGTTTCGTTTTGGATCTCAATTTCATTTTCTAGACCTTGATCAATCTTTCTTTTGCGCTCCATTGCTTCCTTGGCTTCGATCGCCTGATGCAACCCATCACTCCAGCGTCGCCCCGATAGTACCCGCCCCGTAAATTCATCCACAATCAAAATTTCGCCATTACGAACGATATAACTTACTTCATCTTTGAATAATTCCTTGGCCTTGACAGCATTAAATATATAGTGTGCCCAAGGATCCTCTGGATCGTAGAGATCTTTAACTCCAAGTAGTTTTTCTGCCTGTTCAAAACCCTGATCCGTCATCAACACATTCCGGGCTTTTTCATCTACTTCATAGTCCCCATCTTCCTCTTTATCTTCATTTCCCTCAGTGGTCGATCGCACCAATTGAGCGGCAATCTCTGCTGCTTGGAGATACTTTTCTGTTGGGCGTTCCACCTGCCCAGAAATAATTAGAGGAGTCCGGGCTTCATCAATCAAAACAGAATCTACTTCATCAATAATGCAAAAATTAAAGGGACGCTGCACCACTTCTTCCATGGAAGTTGCCATATTATCCCGGAGATAATCAAAACCTAATTCACTGTTAGTTGCGTAGGTAATATCACAACCATAATTTCGCTGCCGTTCGGTTGCGCCCATATTTTGCTGGATCAGCCCCACCCGTAAACCCAAGAAACGGTGGATTTGTCCCATCATTTCTGCATCCCGCCGGGCCAAGTAATCATTGACGGTAACTACATGAACCGATCGACCTCCCAAAGCATTGAGGTACGCAGGCAGGGTAGATACTAGGGTTTTACCTTCCCCAGTCTTCATTTCCGCAATCTCGCCTTTATGCAGCACCACCCCCCCTAGGAGTTGTACGTCAAAATGGCGCATCCCCAGCACTCGCACGGAAGCCTCCCGGACTACGGCAAAAGCCTCTGGCAGAATCTCATCCAGCAGAACTTCTCGCTCTTTGTCATTCTTGGCTTTGGTCAGCTTTTCTTGAAATTCGGTGGTCTTTCCCCGTAGTTCATCATCCGAGAGTTTCACGATATCTTCTTCTAAAAGATTACTCTCGATGACGTAGATTTGATATTTTTTGAGTTTCCGGGCGTTGGGATCACCAAATATCTTCTTTAGCATAGGGTTATAAAATCAATATTGAATGGCTGTTTTGGGAAAAGAGACAAGTATAGTTATAGGATTTGAAAAACATTAACTTTAATTTTAACTCTAGCATATTCACGGGGTTGCAGAAAATCCTAGATTTTTCCTAGCCTGGGAGGATCGATCGGGGATGCTCGGCAGCTAATCAGGAAACCAGTACCATCATTTAAGCAAAAGCTCTGCCACTAGTTTCTCTAACTCTTTTCCTTGACTGCTATTTCTGATATGTTTTCTGATGTCTTGGCGAATATTTGCAAAATAAACATCTCTCAGTTCAAGCCGGGAAACTTCTTTTTCTAATGCTTGACCAATTTTTGAAATTTCAATATGTAGTTGATCTTGAGGATTAAATTTAGAGATATTTAGCTTCCAGACATGCTTGTGTATATGGCGTTCATCTTTCCCATAAGCCATTAGAGGGCGAGTTTTTAAGGTAATGACCTCTGCATTTAAAATTGAACACAAATAATATGATTCGCCTTTATTTTCTGTCGTACACCAATATAAGCTATTATCAATAACTGCTTGTCTATTTAAAATTCTCGCTGCACAAATGTGCATTCCAGAAGAAGCATATACAACTCTTTCTGATACGATCGGGAACTGTTGAGATAGTTTGTTACGATAATTAACCTGCTCCAGAAATGAAAGTCTATCACTTGAACGATTTTCCATCCAGTATTTTCCTGCTGCTTGCCACCACGATGATAAACCAGAATACATATCAATTAGCTCTGATTCTCCATCCATCAACACCTTTCCATTCCAAGGAATAACTGCTAACTCTGGCTCTAAAGGACGAAAAGGGATGATAGATTGCCCAGAATAAAATGGTCTAATAAATTCACTCTCGATCGTTCCCTCTAGGTCAGGAATATTTATCCAAGGTTTTTTCTCATATGCAGAGCGTTTAGACTTTACAAACCTACGCCCCGATACAATACCTAAAGGGCTAGATTGTTTTTCTTCAACAACCAAAAGCACTCTAGGCACTAGTGTTGCTCCATTATAAAATCTAGAACTATAGTGGGAAATTACGTTTGAATCTGGAGCTAGATTTTGGCTTTCTTGCTTAATTATTTGTTGTATTTCATCCCACCGACTTTTAGGATTTTTAATTGTGCCATACCATCTAATGCTAGATTTTGGCATTTCTTTACTTTTAGATGATCTTGCCCCAAATATAACAGATGAGCCTCTGGGAAAAATATGAGGTCTAATTTCCTTCAAATTCCATGAATTCAGAAAATCAACATTAGTTGTCACTCTTCCTGTAGAGTAGATTCCTTTTCTAAAACCCTCAAAATATTCTCTATCAACTACAGAATTGGGCATTACAAAAGCAAATATTCCACCATCATTTAGGTAAGTTTCAATACTTTTCACAACAAATAAAGCAGATAAATCTTGCTGAGTAGCATTATTTGCTCCATGCCAAAGTGATCGCTCTATACTCATTTCTCGAAAAGAATTCTGCATCTCTTTTGGCATAAAACGATATGAAAGCCAAGGTGGATTTCCAATCAAAATATCAACCCGGTTTTGGGGTAAACCTAACCAAGCAGGTCGAACTAAATTACGAACATAGTAACCCCAAATATGATCCCGTCCGCTTTCATAGAGTTCACACATTACAGAAAATGTACCTTTAATTGTCTCATGAAATTTTTCAGGGATTGCCAATCGCCGAAATACACCAGTTAAAGAAGGGATCGGTTTACCTTCAGTCTTTTGAGTTGCCTTATCTGCTAATTCCTTTACAAGTTCATCAAAAGTATGAGAATTTTGGAGAAGCTCGTGGGGAAAGCGTAACTCTGATGTAAATAGCTTTCCTTCGCTATCAGTTTCAATAATGACCTGATCCCTTGACCATAGATCATATTCCTTTTGTCGCCATTGCATCGAATCAGCCAAATAGACAGGAATATTAATTTCCCCTCTAGCTGGATTAATCAGATTGTCACGACCGATCGCCAAAAGATAAGTCACACGAGCTAAAGTTACTGCAACTGGATGAATATCAAAACCAATAATATTTTTTGCCAAAATTGTCAGAGATTCGCTAATCGACAAATTTTCTTGTTCTGCCTTCCTCAAAAGATTTTTGACCGCATGAAACAAGAAAGTTCCAGAGCCACAAGATGGGTCTAAAACACGCTTATTTAGAGGATCTGTAATCGTTTTTTCGACAATTACCTCCGCTAGCCAATCTGGTGTGTAATACTCTCCTAATTGTTTTCTTAATTCCTGATCAATGATTGATTCATACAAAACTTTCATGATGTCATAGGAAACTTCACCCCAATTAAATCGAGAAATTTTGCGGGCTAGCGATCGAATAAAAATATCACCTTCGTTAACTTCTATTACCCAATCAAAAAAGTCACTCTCCACTACACCATAAATTCCGCTATTCTCAAACTGAGAGCCTGACAAAAGAGAAGCCGGTGATAAATCATTAACATTCAGACCTAATACAGCATGGGCAATAATTTCCGATACATTTACAAGTAACGTATGCTCCACAAATAATTCATCACTATCCTTAAATTGACTTCCTAATGCTGTTGTCAAAAGCTTTGCCCATAATAGGCGTTTCATTTGTACAGTAGGAAGATACTTATTTTCTTCATAAAGACTTAGTAATGTTGCATGATTAATTGCATAGGAAGAACTTTCTACACCTAGTTTATTATTTATTTCTTCTGGGGTAGGAATTATCCCTTGCTTTGTCGCCAAAACGCCGTCCAACCAAGCAATTAATTTTTCAGCATCTGGACTATTTGGATTAATTAAATGTTTAGATACTTCAACAAACTCCTTAGATGGCTTGAGATGAAAACATCGCCATTCCAAACCATCCGATAAAATTCCAATATAGTTTTGTCCCGTTTGCTGAGTCCTAACCTCAACATAACCTGATAACTGTTTTATAGCATCAATTAAAACTTTTCCTTTGCGTAAATCTTTTTTGACTTCAATCACAACTGAGCCAATTTCAATATCAATTCTACGGCGATCACCCAATTGAGACTCAAGCTTCACATCAATATCTTCATCATCTAGGTCTAATGATGCTTGTAATAATAAATCTCTTATCCCTGCTTGTATATCTGCTTCAGTACGCCTTGATTCTCTATCGGCTAATTTTTTTAAGATTTCAATAATATTTGACATTCGATTAAAAGGAAATTAGTAGTAAGATGTTGATCTAGTATAGGTTTATAATGCCAGAAAATCTCCGTAAATTATGACCACTAACTTTCTCAGCCACCTTAATCCTAGCCAGCGCCAAGCCGTAGAACACTTCACTGGGCCTTTATTGGTAGTAGCCGGAGCCGGTTCTGGCAAAACTAGAGCTTTAACTTACCGTATGGCCCACTTGATTTTGCAACACCAAGTAGATCCAGAAAATATTTTGGCTGTCACCTTCACCAATAAAGCCGCCCGGGAGATGAGAGAACGGATTGAGAAGTTATTTGCTGACCAGATAGCAGTTAAGAAACATGGTAAACCCCTTACGGCTCTACCAGAAGACGAACAAACTAGATTGCGATCGCGCGTCTATCATACCTATATCAAACCCATGTGGGTAGGAACTTTTCATAGTCTCTGTGCAAGAATACTCCGCTTCGATATTGAAAAATACCAAGATGAAAAAGGCCGGACTTGGAAAAAGAATTTCTCGATTTTTGATGAAAATGATGTCCAAGGTTTAATTAAACAAATTGTGATCAAGCAGCTTAATTTAGATGAGAAAAAGTTTGATCCAAAATCCGTACGTTCGGCCATTAGTAATGCCAAAAATCAAGGTTTGTCTCCCCAAGATTTTATGCTAGAGCAACCCAACTACCGGGGGCGAGTAATTGCGGAAGTCTATGGGCTGTATCAGGATAAATTAGCTGAAAATAATGCCCTAGATTTTGATGATTTAATTCTCACTCCGGTGAAACTATTTGAGCAAAATGAGCAGGTTTTAGATTATTGGCATCGTAAATTTTGTCATATGCTCGTGGATGAATATCAAGATACTAACCGTACCCAGTATCAATTAATTCGCTTACTAGTTACTAATGGGAATTTAGCTAAGAAATCATGGAATTGGCAAAATCGGTCTATTTTTGTGGTGGGCGATGCGGATCAATCTATCTATAGTTTTCGCTTGGCAGATTTTACGATCTTGTTGGAATTTCAATCAGAATTTGGGGATGGTTTAGAGGATGATGACACTCGATCGATGGTCAAATTAGAAGAGAATTATCGCTCCACAGAAAATATCTTACAAGTTGCTAATCACCTGATTGAAAACAATACTGAACGCATTGATAAAATTCTTAAGCCCACCAGAACTGCTGGGGAAGCTATCTATTGCTACAAAGCCGATGATGAGATTCAAGAAGCCCGATTTGTGGTTGATAAAATTTGGGAAATGGAGAACCAAAATCCCAATTTAGATTGGGGTAGTTTTGCAATTTTGTACCGAACTAATGCCCAATCACGAGCTTTTGAAGAGGCACTATTAGGACGAATTCCCTATATTATTGTCGGTGGCTTGAAGTTCTACGATCGCAAAGAAATTAAAGATTCCCTCGCCTATCTCCGAGTTCTGGCTAACCCTGCTGATACGGTGAGTTTGATGCGGATTATCAACACTCCCCGCCGGGGCATTGGCAAAGCTACGATCGATGGTCTGCTGGTGGCTGCCCAAGAATTAGGCATTCCCCTCTGGGAAATCTTGAGCGATCCCACTTCTGTGAATACTCTAGCGGGTAGGTCAGCCAAGGCAGTGAATAAATTTGTCGAGATTTTCCAAAAATGGCAGGCAGAAGTAACTAATATGACTGCCTTTGATCTCCTAGAAGGATTGATCAATGATTCCGGCTATGTGGATGATCTGCAATCCCAAGGCACGGAGGAAGCGGAAAACCGGATTGAAAACATCGAAGAACTTTACAACGCTGTGCGCCAGTTCCAAGAAACCAATGAAGATGCTTCCCTAGAAGGATTTCTGGCTAATGCTTCCCTAGCTTCGGATCTAGACAATCTCCAAGAAGGACAACAGGCGGTATCTCTAATGACGTTGCATTCGGCTAAGGGTTTGGAATTTCCGGTGGTGTTCCTCGTTGGGCTAGAGCAGGGATTATTTCCCCACAATCGGACTTTGCAAGACCCTAAAGCCCTAGAAGAAGAGCGGCGCTTGTGTTATGTGGGGATTACCCGCGCCCAAGAGCAATTATTTTTGACCCATGCCCGGCAGCGGCGACTATGGGGCGATCGAGAACCTGCCATTCCTTCCCAATTCCTAGCGGAGCTACCCGATGAATTAATTACTACTAATGTCAAGAAAAGCCAGAAAACCTCAAAATTACAAGTCGTTTCTGGAGGGGCAGGAGACTGGCATGTAGGAGACAAAGTAGTCCATCGCTCCTTTGGTTTAGGGGAAGTCACTCATATTTTTGGCAAAGGAACTAAAATTTCCCTAGCTGTTAGGTTCCCCAACTTAGGACAAAAAATTCTTGATCCTCAAGTTACCGTACTCCAAAAAGTTAAGTAGTTGATTTTGGAAACATCTTGAGGGCGCAAGGCCTTGCGCCCCTAAGATGGTAGATAACAGCAGAATATGTTTAAGTTTTTAGTCTATTGGGCTGGAGTATCTACTTGTACACTTGTACTACCATCAGCCCCTTCTACCACAGTAGTTTGAGTTCCATCTGCGTCTACGGTTGATACTGCGGTGTTACCTTGGGAATCAGCACAAACAGCAGTTGTACCATCTGTAACACAGGCAATATCATCTGCTTTGACTGGGTTGCTGAATCCGAATAAAGTCATAGAACTGAGTAGGACGATCGAGCCTAGGGAAAGAAGTTTGGACATACGGGACTCCGCTTGTTCGAGAATTAATTAATATCTATCCTAATATTATTTTAATAAACTTTTAATAAATTTTCAATAAACTTTTAATAAAGTGTAGTAATTGCCACTTAAGTCAGAACATTATAGGTAGATTTAATTCAGCCCCTTGCCTATTCTAAGCATAATGGCGATCGCTATTTATTGAAGGTGCAAAGTCCTAGCTTCTAGCTACTTTACAAATGGCCTCTCAAGAATTAATTTCTAGCAAGCCTTCAGGCGGATTAATTTCTAGGCGCTGTTGGGCTAAATCCACTACAGGAACAATTTCATAGACAAAGGGAATCAAAATAGTGACAGGTTGGGGCGCAGTTTGTCGCTTCGGCTTGGGGATTTTACTTTTCCGATTAGGAATAACTTTTTCTGGAATCACTACGGTGGGGGGCTGCTCGGCTAGTTCTACTTCTAGGAGGTCATTGCCAGCCGGGATAATATCTACTACTGTGCCGATCGCTACTCCGGTTTTTTGATGATATACTCCCAAACCAATTAAATCCAAGACATGATACTGATCTGGTGGCAACTGGGGGCGATCGCTCTGGAGGACGACTAACTTACAACCCCGTAGGGCATCTACTGCTTCACAGGTTGTCACCCCCTCTAGAGTAATGATATACAAATCTTTCCCCGGCACATACCTGCCCCGGATTAGGTTCACCTCAAATGGCTCTTGCCCCGATCGTTGCAGCCACCGCTGTCCCGGCTTTTGAAAGCGTTCAGGAAAATCTGACTGGGGATAAACCCGGATTTCTCCCTGTAAACCTTGGGGAGCTACGATCGTTCCTACTTCTAGCCATTGCTCTGGGGCTATTTCTCTTAATTTATTGTCTAGTAGTTTAGTGTCTAGATTATCTAGCTGACTTTCTATCAAATTTTCTAGTTTATTCATAATTTCTCAGAATTTCTCAGGGTTCCTGCTTGACAGTCCCGAAGCCAAGTGCTGACTGCCTGCCCCACAGCACTATTAATACTCTCCCGCACAGGAGTAAGAGCTTGAGAGGGCTGGGAGCCAATGTTGCCACTTCTACTATACATCAGGGCTAGTTGCCATCCTTGACTAGTTTGCACGAGAAATAAACGATGAAATTCCTGCACTTCCAAACTTCTCCCGCCTTGGTATTCTCGATTTAGGGTGGTAAAAAATACTTGCTGGAGTTGTCGGTCGTTTAGGCGTTGCGTAGCAATATCGCTCTGAGTCCTATTTTCCGGCTGGGGACTAAGATCGGTATTGATGGGGTTGAAATCTGGATTCCCCGCCACAACAACGTAGGAACTAAGACCATCCGAATTTAGACGGATCGATCGCTGTATAACTCGATTTGCATAACCTGGCAGATCCCGGAGCATTAGATTAGTTAAACTCTGGATATCTTGGGGGCAGGTAAAATTTTTAGGTGCGGATACAGCAGGTGACAAATTAAGCATACTTGAAATATTCGGGAATGCTGCTAGTGCCACAGCCGGAGGGGCAGACCCTAGAGCAACATACCAACTTAACACTGAACCCATAACCTTTACCCAAGTTTGACTCATAACTCTGACAAACTCCCAGCGTTATATCGCAATACTTTTGTATGTTTCCCCCGTAAGGGCGCAAGGCCTTGCGCCCTTACCATAGTCGCTGTTTCTATCATAGGGAAATAGAATTAATCATTCCAATTCCTCACAAATGCGTTGCCAAGCTACGATCGGCTCTGCTGCCGCCGTGATCGGTCTGCCAATTACTAAATAATCAGCCCCGGCTTGAAAGGCCGCCCTAGGGGTCATGCTCCGCTGTTGGTCTCCAGCGGCTGCCCAACTGGGACGAATCCCCGGACAAATTAACAAAAAATCTTGGCCACAAATATTTCTTAACTGGGCCACCTCTTGGGGAGAACAAACTGCTCCCGCTAAACTAGATTTCTGAGCTAAAAGTGCCATTTCTAGGGCGTATTCTGGTAGCTCTAGGGGAATTTTTAGATCAAAGGCTAAATCCCTTGTAGTCAGGCTAGTCAGCAGGGTAATAGCAATTAGTTGGGGGGGCTGACATCCCAACTTCTGGGCTGTGGCGATCGCTTCCCTCTGGGCAGTTTCTAGAGCCACTTTCCCGGCGGTGGCATGAACTGTGAGTAGATCCACCTGATAGTGAGTAGCTTGGCGCACAGCCCCCGCCATAGTATTAGGAATATCATGAAATTTCAGGTCTAGAAAAATCTTTTTCTCTTGTGCCTTAAGATAGCTAAGAACTTCCCTGCCACTATGCACAAATAACTCTAGACCAACTTTCCAGAACTGGACTTGGGGCAATTTCTCAACTAGGGCGATCGCCTCCTCCAGAGTTCCCACATCTAGAGCAACAATTATCCTCTCTGACTGCGGGAGAATCGATGAGAAATTTTGGGATGTAGCTTGAACCATTGGTTAATTATTTCCCATCACAATAGGTGTTAATCTCCCCCACAACTAAGCTAGATTCCTGCCCCGCTTTGCTTACTTTCTGGATACTCTCAGCAATTCCTTTAGTAGATGATTCTACTTGCTTCACAGCATCAGGGGCAGTAAAATTAATTGTCCCCAAGGAAGAAATTGCCTTACTAGAATCTTCAAAGCCTACAGACATTACTTCTAATTGAGTTGAGTAATTATTCTGGAGTTCCTTCAGTTTCTTATCCTCTAGAGCAAGAGCTTTTATACCTTGGTTAACTTTCCGTAGGTCTCCTACAAATGCCTCCAAAGAATCCTTGATTTTGGTGATTTGTGCCTTCATTTCTTCTGGTTTTGTCGGATTAAAACCACCAATATTTTTCATGGCATCGGCTGATTTTTGATAAACAGTCTGCCCTTGATTAATTTCGCCAATTAGTTTATTACATTGGGAAACCTTACTTTCTCCACAACTAACTAACACAGTTGCTAGTCCCAAGACTAGAGGTAAAATTAGGTATAAATTCCTTTTAGATTGATGGCGAGAATAAAGCATAAAAAATTAACGCTTAGGTGGGTTGATTACGACGACGCTGGAGAAACTCTGGAATATCTAGTTTTTCTCCCTTCGCATCAAGGGCAGAAGGGGTAGGTGTGATGGGATTACGCCGGGGGGTCGTAGGGCGGTTAAGTATTTCTCGACTGGAAGGAGTAGGGATATTTTGCTCCCCCGTGAATCCGGTGGCAATTACCGTAATGCGGACTTCTCCTTGGAGGCGATCGTCAATCACCGCCCCAAAGATAATATTAGCGTTGGGATCCACCACCTCATAGATCACCTCTGCTGCTGCATTCACCTCATGGAGGGTTAAATCTGCGCCACCTGTGATATTAAATACCACTCCCCTCGCTCCATCGATCGAAGACTCCAATAAAGGCGAAGAAATAGCAGCGATCGCCGCCTCCCTTGCCCTAGACTTCCCAGAACCAATGCCAATCCCCATCAAGGCAGAACCTGCATCAGACATGATTGCTCGAACATCAGCAAAATCTACGTTTACTAAGCCGGGGATGGTAATAATATCAGAAATCCCTTGTACCCCTTGACGCAATACATCATCTGCTTGTCGGAAAGCCTCTTGAACTGGAGTTTGCTCAGAAATAACTGAAAGTAATTTGTTATTAGGAATCACAATTAGGGTATCTACTCGACTTTGCAGGGCTGCCACTCCTTCATCAGCTTGGGAAGTCCGGCGCCGCCCCTCAAAGGTAAAAGGACGAGTTACTACACCTACAGTTAAAGCTCCCATTTCTTTGGCAACTTCCGCCACGATCGGCGCCGCCCCCGTGCCAGTACCGCCTCCCATCCCGGCGGTAATAAATACTAAATCTGCTCCTTCTACAGCGTGGGCAATTTCATCTCTAGATTCTTCAGCGGATTTCTGACCGATCGCCGGATTTCCCCCCGCCCCCAAACCCCTAGTCAGCTTCTGACCCACCTGCAAACGCTTAGGGGCCGCAGCTTGGGTGAGAGCCTGAGCATCGGTATTAATTGACCAGAACTCCACTCCTGTTACATCACTGGCAATCATGCGATTAACTGCATTTCCGCCGCCACCACCGATTCCGATTACTTTAATTTTGGCAATACTACCTGGCACGATGTTATCACTCCTAAGTTCTTCCCTGAAGACTAAACGCGAATCCCGATTGGGGTTAAACGCTACTCCTGTATTATTAAAAGGATTATTACTAGTGGGGGCGACTGAGCGGTCAGCAGCATCTGAATCACTAGAATTTTGGTAATTTGAATCTATATTGCTATTGGAGTTCATTGTAATTGTTCAGAGTAAGAATGAACAAATTGTTCTGGTTATTAGGGGGAGGAGTTGGATCAAATCTATCTGTCAAATATAGAGTAAGTCAGGACTAACTACAAACTTTTGATTTGTTTTTAGTTTGTTTTTGCCAATTCCCGGCTAGTTATCGAGGTATGACAGTGGATTCACTCAGGAGTAAGTTGATCTAGTGTAGCTTGAAAGATAACCTTGGGAATGTTATTTGATATCCCGGATCTGGGGACGATCAATATCCCGGAGATCAATATAGGCAACTTGAATCCCCTTGAGTTGCTGGGGAATCCTTTGCATGGTTTCTAAAATGCGGATTTGCTGGGCAAAGTTATTGCCATACCTGCCCAAATGGACTTTGCCTAGGCTGGTCGTCAAAATAAGATTACTGGGATTACGGCAGTCAATTTCGGTAATCTGGGCAGGGGACTTGCTCAGAATTTGATACATTTCTTGCCAATGGGGATGGACTTCGGAGTTCAAACCAATCACCCTCAGGCTGGGTAGGGGCAATCCTAGAGCAGCATAACTATCTCTGGGCATCCACACCCCTGTTTCATCAATTAGGCCTTCTGTAGTGGCTAGATTTAATCTAGATTTGTCACGAGAGAAAATATCTGCTGGATTAGGAATAGAAATGGCGACGGGGCGGCGCTCTTTAATCTCTACCGTCAGACTGGGGGGCAGGAGATTGCGAGTGACGATCGCTTCTGCTATCGGTCCCTGAGCCTCTAATTGAGTTGCGATCATCTCTGGTTGTAATTTCAACAAAGATTGGGGATATTTCAAGGGCAGTAGGGAACGAATTGCCGGAGCCGAGAAAAACTGATTCCCCCGAATAATTACTTGCTCTGGTTGATAGATCACCCAATTGGGCTGGGTCAATAGCCAGAGGAGTCCCCCGGCGAGAATGAAAACCCATAGCGATCGCCAAATCAAATTAAAAGCTCTCCCCCCACGCTGGCGGCGGAGTTTTCTGGTTCTCTGGGTAACGGCTGTTTTAGAAACGGGACTAATTCTCTGCATAAACTTTTAAAGATTTAGGACGGCAAGAGTAATTGCCCTTGGGAATTAAAAAATCTTTGGGAAAGACCGTAGGTGACAAGTAGACTAGTCAGCAAATTTGCCAAGGCAACCATAAACATAATTAAAATCTGATAGGAAGCCGCATTCAGCGGATCTACCCCACTCAGCATTTGGCCAGTGATCATCCCCGGTAGGGTAACTATGCCCACCATCAGCATTTGATTTAGGGTCGGGATCAGGGCGGTACGGACTGCCTGACGACGGTAGGAACTAATTGCCTGCTCTGGGGTGGCTCCTAAGCTCAAATGAGTCTCTACTTCGAGCCGTTGCTGTTTTAGGGTGCTAACTAAGCGCTCCCCCGCTAGGGAAGCACCATTCATGGCATTTCCTAAAATAATTCCCGCCAAGGGAATCACATACTGGGGAGCATACCAGTCAGCAGGTTGAATGATTAGCAAGTTGACGTACAGCAAGACTCCTAGGGTGCTGACAAGTATTGCGCCCCAAAGAATGGGCAAAATCCCCCTAAGTTTGGGGTCAATGCGCTTGCGGGCAGCTACAGCGGCGATCGTCACCATGCCGAATAATATCCCTACCACTACTACAGGATTATTCTGGGCAAAAATAATATTTAAAAAATAGCCGACTCCTATCAACTGAGCTACTGTCCGCAGGGTTGCCATAATTAATTGCCATCCTAAGCCCAAGTGTTGCCACTGAGCGAGGGCTAGGGCGATGGCCATCAGCCCCAAGGCCATCACTAAATCCATGAAATCTAAAATAATTAGGCTCATTTTGCGATCCCCTGGCGATCCCTAATTAATAATTCACCACAACTAAAGTATTGACTAAATAATGACTAATGGACAAATTTGATCTATCTTAAATTAAACGTAGAGCGAAGAACTAAGTATGAGTGACCATTCGGAAAAATCAGCGTGAACAACATCCCCCCCCTCGATTTAGCTAGACAATATAAAATTATCGGCGAAGAAATTAATACTGCGGTCCAAAATGTCCTCGCTTCTGGGCGTTACATTGGTGGAGCAATGGTGCAGGAACTAGAAACCCAGTTTGCAGCTTATATCGGGGTAGAACATGCGATCGCCTGCAATTCTGGGACAGATGCTCTCTACCTTGCCCTGAGAGCTTATAACCTTGGGGCGGGGGATGAAGTAATTACCAGTTCTTTTACTTTCTTCTCCACTGCTGAAGTTATCACTTTGGTAGGGGCAACTCCGGTGTTTGTGGATATTGATCCCCAGAGTTTCAACTTTGATACCAAGCAATTGGCAGCAGCCATTACGCCTCAAACTAAAGCTATCATGCCTGTTCATTTGTTTGGCTATCCCGCCAATATGGGGGCTGTGATGGAATTAGCTCATCAGCATAATCTCTTAGTGATAGAAGATTGCGCCCAAGCAACGGGAGCCATGTGGGGAGAACAAAAGGTAGGCAGTATTGGGCAGGTGGGTTGTTTTAGTTTCTTCCCTACCAAGAATTTGGGAGCTTGTGGAGATGGGGGCATGGTGACAACGAATGATCCAGAAATTGCCCTGACTATTCGTAAACTACGGGAACATGGCAGCAACGTGCGTTATTATCATGAAGCGATCGGCATCAACAGCCGCCTTGATACTCTCCAAGCTGCAATTCTCCAGATTAAACTGCGCTATCTAGACCAATGGAATCAAGCTCGCCATGAGGTGGCACAGCGCTATCAAAAACTCCTTGCCCCTATTCCCGGCATTATCACTCCTGAAGTCACTGCTCCCGCTCAGAGTGTGTGGAATCAATACACGATTAGAATAAAACCTCAAAATGGGCTGCCTCTCCGCGATCAGATTCGGGAGTCCCTGCAAGCCAAGGGAATAAGCTCTATGGTTTACTATCCTATTCCTCTACATTGTCAGCCAGTATATAAATACCTAGACTATCAAGCAGATCAACTACCTCATACCAATAGTGCAGCGCAAGAAGTTCTCTCTCTGCCTATGTTTCCAGAGCTTACCCTAGAGGAGCAACAACGGGTAGCCTATGCCCTAAAGGATTCGTTGCAGGAAATTTCTTAAGATTATTCTCAAGATTATTGATGTAGCGATCGTTATTAAAAGATTTAAGGTTTGTGGACAAGGGGCTTAAGCCCCTTGCTTGGGTCTATATTACCTAGCTAAAATTCATCAAGCTGAACATTACCATAAAGCTCTAGGTGCGCGGGGAGTAGCAGGGCTGGCCATAGGAGTTTGCGGACGCATGGGCGCGGGGCTGGCCATAGGAACAGGTCTAGTAGTGGTAGTTTCGGTAATGGTAGTGGTTGTGGAGCTACTGCTAGAGACGATCGCAACAGAGCTTGCTACGCCACTACTGCCTAGAACGTAGGAAACATTGGAGCCGGTACGTAGTGCCAAGCGGGTGATTTCAGAGCTAGGAACTCGGATAGTTGTAGTACTGCCATTAGCTAGTCTGATAGTGATATTTTCTCCAGAAATTTGGGTAATTTGGCCGACGATCGCTCCACTAGGCAGAGGCATAGGGATAGGAACTACGCTAGGTCTAGGAGTGGGAGACATGCCGGGTTGAGCAAAGGCGGAAGACACAGCAAATGATGTTAGCAAGGAAGCTAGGACAGCAGTTAGAACTTTTACGTTACGCATTAAAACCTCTCAGAAATTTAATATTATGGACAGTATGGATAGATAGTGGTGAAAATTTCACTCAAAGCCAGATTAGAGAACCTTATACTGGCTACAGCAACCCCGGACAACTTACAAAAACAGAAGCTATTATAGAGTATAAACGCTGGGAAACAGCACCTAGGTAAAAGTAGCCATAAGTTAATTTAGGACTGCCAATTAAACACTCTTACAACTTAAAGAATGTCTATTTTATAACAGTTCTTGGTAAAACTTAACCAACTTTGTTTAGAATGTCAAGATTAGATAACACTTATTTTTTAATATCTGCTTATCTAGCGGAATTTCAGGAAAACTAGTGAATAATATAAATATGAACTTAGGAAATGTAGCTGGCATGATGAATAATAACTTTCGCTCCAAAAATTTTATTTTTCTCAGTTTTAGTGCTGTATCTCTTACCCTGGGGCATTTACCCGCTACAGCGTTGCCCCTATCGGGACTAGAGACAAATTCTCAAACTTCATCTCAAATTACTATACTTCAAAATATTCAGCCTCTAGAAATTCCCCCCCTGCCTAATCTAGGCACAGCCAATGACTATTTGCCGATCGAGCCTCCAGTTTTACCCCTAGTCGCCACGAATCTACTCCGCCTAGAACTACGCTTAGGGGAACGAAAAGTTTATGTATTCAAAGATAACGAAGTGATTGCAAGTTATCCAGTGGCGATCGGCCGGGCTGGCTGGGAAACTCCTATAGGAGATTTTGTAGTCCGGGATATGATCGAGAATCCCGGCTGGGAAAACTTTAAAACAGGGGAAGTAATGCCACCGGGAGAAGATAATCCCTTAGGCGTAAGATGGATCAGCTTCTGGACTGATGGGGTGAATGAAATTGGTTTTCATGGCACTCCTAACGAGGAGTTGATTGGTCAGGCGGTATCCCACGGTTGTGTACGGATGCGAAACCAAGATGTGATGGCTCTATTTAGCAAAGTATCGATCGGTACACCTGTGGTAGTAAAACCTTAGGCTTTTCTATTAGCTTTTTTTTAGAAATACAGCCCATTGCCGGTGCCTAAAGACCTGTTCTTCTAAAGAAACAAGGGGCTTAAGCCCCTTGCCTACCTTCAGTATAATGGCGAGGGCTATGCCAATAAGACTAAATCTTCTATAAAACTAACTTTTAGTGCCAGAGAGCAAGCCTTGGACAGCAGCTTGCATTTCTGCCACTTTATCGGTTTGTTCCCAAGGTAAGTCTAAATCTGTTCTGCCAAAGTGACCATAGGCGGCCACCTCTTGGTAGAATCTTCCATTACGTAGTCCGGGTAACTTTTGGAGATCAAAAGTTTTGATGATCCCCGCAGGGCGTAATTCAAAGTGTGCCTTGACTAGTTCTAGGAGGCGATCGTCATCAATCTTCCCAGTACCAAAGGTTTCCACCAGAATACTTACTGGTCTAGCTACACCGATCGCATAACTTAGTTGGACTTCGCATTTTTCTGCCAAACCCGCCGCTACAATATTTTTGGCTACATAACGGGCAGCATAGGCAGCAGAGCGATCGACCTTGGTGGGATCCTTGCCAGAGAATGCCCCACCCCCGTGGCGGGAATAACCACCGTAGGTATCCACAATAATCTTTCTGCCCGTTAATCCCGCATCTCCTTGGGGACCACCAATTACAAATTTTCCGGTAGGATTTACCAAGAAACGGGTTGATGCTGTTGGCTTTAGTTCGATATCTGCAAACACAGGTAACACCACTGCATCCCACAAGTCAGCTTTGATCTTTGCTTGGACTGCTGCTTCATCGGTAATATCGCCAATGGTAGCAGCGTGCTGGGTAGAAACAAGGATCGTGTCAATAGCTACGGGTTTATTATCCTCGTAGGCGATCGTCACCTGAGTCTTACCATCAGGGTAGAGGTAGGGCAACTGGCCAGTTTTGCGGACGGCTGCTAAACGGCGGGAAACTCGGTGCGCCAAGCTGATGGGCAGGGGCATAAGTTCTGGGGTCTCATTGCAAGCAAACCCAAACATAATTCCTTGGTCGCCAGCACCGATCGCATCTAGCTGATCCTCACTAGAAGTTTCCCTAGTTTCCTGGGCAGTGGTTACTCCTTGAGAAATATCTGGAGACTGCTCATCAAGGGCAACTAGCACCGCACAACTACTAGCAGAGAAACCATTATCGGCATTGGTATAGCCAATTTCTGTTAGTTTCCGGCGGACTAAGTTAACGTAATTGACATGGGCTTGGGAAGTGATTTCTCCGGTAATCAGGACTAAGCCAGTGTTTACCACCACCTCAGCCGCTACCCGACTAGTGGGGTCTTCAGCGAGGAGAGCATCGAGGATGGTATCGGAAATTTGGTCACAAATCTTGTCTGGATGACCTTCGGTAACTGATTCTGAGGTAAATAAGTAATGGCGTGGCAAAGAATACTTCTCCTTGGAATACAAATAGGTGAAACAATACTAGACTAAACGTAACTTGTCATGATACCAGCATTTGGTTATTGTGGGTAGCAATTCGATCGCACTGAATTGATCTATAGGATAGAAACAAGCTCTTGATCCCCAATTCCGGTCTTGCTGCGGAAATCTGGAACTAATTTTTGATTAGTCTTGGGACGATCGTCGCTATTTATAGGTGCTGCCATTGCGTACCCAAACCTTTACAATTATTTATTATCAACAATTATTTTTGGACAGATTTATGAAAAAAAATTTCCTGAAAAACTTTACAAGGTTTACAAGATTTTTGACTAGAATCTTTTCTGGACAAGCCTTCAATCAGCAACTTTTCTCTCTATTAGGATTGCCTCTGAGCCTAGCAATTCTGATAAGTTTTAACTTTCCTAGTCCTGCCTTGGCTACAGGTGTTTATGAAATTCCCAGTTTAAGTTCTCTAGATGCAGATAGCCGCATCCTCGATCGCTCGGAAGTTCTCAGCCGTTTGAGTGAAGGAGAAATTAATACTAAGTTAGATACTCTAGCTAAAAATACTGGTAAAGAAGTCCGGTTTGTGACTATTCATCGATTAGATTATGGGGAGACGATCGCTACCTTTACCCAAGAGCTTTTTGGAAAATGGTTCCCTACTCCCGCAGACCAAGCCAACCAAATACTGTTGGCCTTAGATACTGTGACCAATACTACAGCGATCGCTACTGGCTCAGAGGTAAAAACCTTAATGTCCAAAGATATTGCCGATAGTGTTGCCCAAGAAACAATTATTATCCCAATTCAAAACGGGAACAAGTATAATCAGGCATTTCTCGATGCTAGCGATCGCCTAGTAGCCGTACTTTCAGGGGAGCCAGATCCCGGAGTAACTGTAGTAGCCGAAACTATCAAAGCTGAGAGTACTTTTAAATCTGCTGAAGAAACAGATACCAAAAGCTCGACTATTTGGGTCATAGCTTTGCTGATTGCTGCCACTATTATTCCCATGGCAACCTACTTTTTCTATCAAGGTTTTTCTAATTAACTTGAAGATCCCCCCTAGCCCCCCTTAAAAAGGGGGGGATAAATAATAAAGCCCTCTTAAAAAGGGAGAGATGAATAATAAAGCCCCCTTCCCAAGGGGGTTGGGGGTTCTCTTCTCCAAAGGGGTTGGGGATTCTCTCTTTCTAGACCGAGACGGGGACTTTTTGGTAAACCTCTTGGACAACCTTGGCAAATCTTTCCATGCCAGTTTTAATTTCTTCATTAGTCGCTGTCAGGCTAACCCGGAAGCATTCATGTTTATGTTGCCAATCTTCCCGCAAACCGGGGAAGAAAGAGGAACCCGGAACCACAATTACGCCTACTTCCTTAAGTTTTTGGTAAAATTCCCAATCACTCATGGGTAGATCTTTAAGCCAAATCCAAGCAAAAATAGCTCCTTCTCCCCGGTGGAGGAACCAAGGTAAATCCTTCGGCATGGCAGCATCAAGGGTACTTTCTACTAGGCTAATTTTTTCTTGGTAATGGGGACGAATCACCTTTAGAGAGATATCAGCTAAAGCCCCAGAGGTGATGGCACGGGTAGCGATCGCTTGGCCATAGCGAGAAGCATGGATACACATATTGGTTTGGAATGCTTCTAATATCCCCACCAAATCAGGATCTCCAATGACCACCCCTAAGCGCTCTCCGGGTAATCCAGCTTTGGATAAGCTCATACCGTGGAGGATATTCTCCCCAAAAATAGGAGTCATCTCAGTAAAGTTTAAGGCGGGGAAGGGGGGAGCGTAGGCAGAATCAATAAATACGGGGACATCGTAGGGAGCAGCCAAGGCAGCAATTTTATTGACTTCTTCAGCGGTTAACACATTACCCGTGGGATTGCAGGGGCGGGAGAAAATCACGCAACCCGTAGTTTCATTAATTTCTAAACGGCTAAAATCTGCCCGATACTTAAATCTATGGGCGGCCGCATCTATATCCATTAAAGGTTTGTAGGCAAATAGAGCTTCGGGAGTGAGGGTGACACCGCCGTAGCCAGTGTAGTCGGGG
>ENA-OBLH01000192-OBLH01000192.1-metagenomes-genome-assembly--contig:-NODE-192-length-22064-cov-6.53478_pt1 | contig 22064 bp, 26 predicted proteins | sample MGYA00153382_OBLH01 | MGnify analysis MGYA00153382
GGGCTCCTGCTTTCGCAGGAGCACAAAGGCGGGGCGCTCTAAGCAGTGCGGGATTCCAGTCGATCCTCACCGACACGTCCCCAAGTTCGAACACCATATCCGGCACAATCGGCTGCGCCGGCGGCAATCGCGCCAGCTCCGCCTCGACCCATGCCCGTTTGTCCGCCACCCACCCAAGCGCCGGTTTCAGCGCCGCCCGCTTGCCCAGCGTCAGCCGCACCGTCGCATCGCGCGGATCGACGCTCAGCTTCATGCCGCGAGCCGACGCGCGGCGCACGACTGCCAGCGCGCGTGTCCGCCCGCCGCCGCTGAACACCGGCAAAACCGGGTCAGACGATACGGTCGACGAGATGATATTCCAGATCGCCTGCATCGGTCTCGCTGATCGTCCATCCCCGTACTGACATGCCGGCGCGGTGGACGCTTTCGGGGTCGCCTGAATTCAGATGATGCCATGCCGCCAGCGGCTTGTCCTCCGCGCGCAGCCGGTACGCGCACGTCACCGGCAACCAGTCGAGTTCCTTGAGCTTGGCCGGAGTCAGCCGCACGCAATCAGGGACAAAGGCATGGCGGTGGCGGTAGTCCGAGCACCGCCCTGCCCGCCGGTCGAGCAGGCGACACGCGACATTGGTAGGGAACATCTCGCCGGTTTCTTCGTCCTCGAGCTTGTGTAGGCAACATTTGCCGCAACCGTCGCACAGCGCCTCCCACTGGCCGCGATCGAGCTTGTCGAGTGGCACGTCTTCCCAAAAGCGAACCGGGGCGAGTGCGGTCACTTCACCCATTTCGACAATTCGCCTGCAATCACTTCGGGCTTGGCGTCCTGCGACAAGAGCGCCAGTGGTTTGCCTTGCGGGTCCATCAAGTAAGCGGCGCGGCTGTGATCGACGAGGTAATTGGGATTCCCCGGTGACTTGTTCTGAAACTGGACGACGACAGCATAGGCTTTGGTGATGGCCGCAACCTGTTCGTCGGTACCCGTCAAGCCGACGAGTGCGGGGTCGAAGGCAGTCACGAATGCCTTCACCGCCGACACAGTATCGCGCTCGGGATCGACGGTCACAAACACTGGCACGACGCGCGCAGCGCGGGCCGGGTCGGCCTTGACAAAGGCGCGATAGCCCGCGACCAGATGCGCGACATCGACCGGGCAGACGTCAGGACAAAAGGTGTAGCCGAAATACATGATGCGGTATTTGCCGGTGAAATCGCGGTCGGTACGCGGCGTCCCGTTCTGGTCGGTCAGAGTGAATGGCCCGCCGATGCGTGCACCCGTCAGCGGTGCCTCGGCCACCGGAGCCTGACAGCCGGCCAGCAGGAGCAACGAAAACAGGACCGCTTGACAGTTCATCATGCGGTCAGCCTTGCGTTGTTAGCCGCAGCCACGCAAGACGCTTGGGTTCGCCACGTCGCCGTTCAGGGTATCATGACCAGGTTCTCGCTGCTTCCCGTTGCTCTACTCGCACTCTCCGCGCCCGCTGCGGTGCAGGCTCAGTTCTCCGACAGCTTCAACTTTATCAAGGCGGTCAAGGAGCGCGACGGGGCAAAAGTCACCGAATTTCTCAACAAACCCGGCAGTGTCATCGTCAACACCCGCGATAGTGGCACGGGCGAGACCGCGCTGCACATCGTGACTGCAGGGCGCGATTCGCTGTATCTCGGGTTCTTGCTCCAGCGCGGCGCCAGTCCCGACATGCGCGACGGCAGAGGCAACACCGCGCTTATGATCGCGACGCAGCTGGGCTGGGCGGACGGTATTTCGACCCTGCTGGCCAAGCGTGCCGGAGTCGACGTGACGAACAGTTCGGGCGAAACACCGCTGATCCGTGCGGTCCAGAACCGCGATATCGCGAGTGCGCGTCTGCTGCTGGCGGCAGGGGCGAACCCGAACAAGCCCGACAATGCGGCGGGGCTGTCGGCCAAGGATTATGCCCGGCGCGACCCGCGAGCGGCGTTGATCCTGAAAGAAATCCTCGAAGCCAAGGCGGTCATCGCCAAACCCGTTCAGGGACCGCGCTAAAGCGAGGACAGAACCGAGTCGTCGAGGTCGCCGATCAGGCGGCGGGCGGCGCGTCTGGCAAAACGCAGTGTCTCCGCGCGGCGGCGCGACGATGCTAACGACACTGTTGCCGGTTCGCGCACAATAGCGGCGTCATAGCGGTCCGCTACGATCAATCCGGCCCGCTCAGGCAGCAATTCGGGCCGATCGAGCAAGGCTACATCGAACCCTGCAGGGATCGCCCAAAAGAAGCGGTCGCAGTAGTCGAGATACTCGGTCCATTTCGCATCGCCGAGGAGGTCAGCGCGCGACACTTTCACTTCGACAATCGTCACAAGCCCCTTGGGACAAAGCCCCATCAGGTCGGCGCGGCGTCCGTTACCGAGCGAAACTTCGGCGACGGCCAGACAATCCTCGCGCGCCAGCAACCGCGTCGTGCCGCGCACGACATGGGCGGCGATCAGCCGTTCCTGCGGAATAGCCAGCATCGTCCCAGCCTAGAACAGGCAGGGAACGATGCAAGATGAATCAGCGATAAAAGACGTGATTGCCGATGGCACCGACCCGCGCCAGTCGCCACCCCGGCGAGACCCGACGCGCATGGAAGAACAGCGCATTGTCGGTTGAGGCGTTCCATAAATCACCCTGCGCGATTTTGGCAACGGCGACCGCTATCCGCCACATGCCACTGTCGCGTGCAATCGTCGGCATCGCACCGCCGCGCACAAACGAGAACTGGCCGCGCTGGTGAACGACGCCGCAGATGGTGGACGCAAACCGCCCCGACTGCGCACGGTTGAGGATGACATGGGCGACGGCAAGCTGGCCGTCGAGCGGCTCGCCCTTCGATTCGAAATAGATCGCACCGGCCAGGCAATGCTGCTCGCGGTCAGCAGTTTCGGTCGCGGCATGGCGACGGACGAGTGCTGCAAGCGATTCGGCGCGCGGCTCGACCGGGCGTTCGATGACAGGTTCGGGCTCGATCAGGCCGGCCTGTTCAGCGGCAGCGCGGACCCGAACTTCCTCGGGAAGCGGCAGCGATGGAGGCACGGCGGGCAGGGGTTCAGTAACGACAGCGGTTGCCGAAAGGGCGACCGGGGAAACTAAGGTCATTTCACCCGATGCACCAGCGGCACCGAGCGCAAGGGTTGCAAGACCTGCAACCCGAAGGAAATCGAACATCTACAATCTACATTATGCGGCTGGGCGACCATAAGCCGGGCGACAAAACAAAATGCCCCGGTCGGCCCTTCCGACTGCGTACGGCGCGCGGCGGTTCACGATAACCCTGTGAACCCGACCGACACGACAGCGCGATTAATAGCATTCGTTTAGAATGCTGCACTGCAAAAAGTCAACCGTCGCCACTCGTTTCGGCGGCGAAGCGTTCTGCATTCGGGATGTCCAGTTCGACAATCCACAGATCGGGATCACGCGCGCGACGGCGCGACAGCCACGCGTCGACCACCTCGTAATTTGCGTCCGGTGCTGGCCCGACCGCTGCCCAGTCATAGCCGCCCTCCACCCCCAACAGGCGTTCGCGGAAGGCCGTGCGGATACCTTTATTGAAACAGATCAGCAGGATAGACCCCGCTGTCGCATCGCCCTTTGCCACCACAACCGCATTGCCGCCCTCGTTGGCAACCCGCCGTGCCAGCGCCGAAACCAGCAGGGCGCTGGTCAGGCGGGCACTCACCGTGCGTAGCCGGGGAGGGTCGAAAGCGCGATTTGCGAGCGCATAAAAGTGCCGGTCCCGCGCGCGACTTCCTCACCCTCGGCATCGATCAACCGTGCCTCGGCCACGAACACCCGCCGCCGCCCGCTGATCCAGCGCCCTTCGGCGACGACCGGCCCCTGTTTCAGCGGCCGCGTGAACAACAGATTGAACGCGGTTGTCAGGAGGAACCGGTCGGTGACGAGGCTGTTCGCCGCGTAAAACGCGGCATCGTCGAGCATCTTGAAATACGCTGTGCCATGCACCGCGCCACCGGCATGATAGACGTTCTCGCCGACTTCGAACCGGATCGTCGCCGCGCCTTCGCCGGTAATCTCCAAAGTCGAGGGGAACAGCCGGTTGATGGGCGCGGCACGATACAGCGATTCGAGCGCGCGGTGGTGCGCCGCTGCGCCTTCGGGGATCAGCTCAGGCGGCATCCCGCGCTTCGCCACCGGCAAACAACACACCCAGCGCATCGTCCGACGCCGCACCGCGCAGCTTGGCGACGAACGCCTTGTCACGCAGCGCGCGGCTCACTTGTGCCAGCGCCTTCAGATGGTCGGCACCTGCATCGACCGGCGAAAGCAACATGAACACCAGATCGACCGGCATGTCATCGACGGCGGCAAAGTCGATCGGGTGCGCGAGCTGCGCGAAAATCGCGACAACATGCTCCAATCCGTCGATTTTACCGTGCGGAATGGCAACACCCGCCCCGAATCCGGTTGAACCGAGTCGTTCGCGCTCGGTCAGTCGCTCGACGACCTTTTGCTGATCGATGCCGTAAACCGCTTCGGCCAATTGCCCGAGCGATTGAAACAATGGCTTTTTGCCCGACACAGGCAAAGCGGCCACCACCGCGCCGGGCGCGAAGAAGTGGGAAAGTTCGGTCATGGATATTCCGGATGAAGACGTGTTACCGCGCCCCTTTTCCCAAATCGCTCAGTTAAGCAAGGGCTCGACCCAACCGATGGTCGCGTCGCCGCGCCGGTAGACCATGTTGAATGCGCCGGTTTTGGCATTCCTGAACATCAACGCATTGGTGTTCCGCAGGTCGAGCATCATCACTGCGTCAGAAACGCTGGCCTCGGGCACATCGACCCGCGTCTCGGCGACGACAACGGGGTGATCGCTCGCCACTTCCTCGGTCTCGTCGGCCTCGAACACCGTGTAGCGGGCATTGTCGGGCGCGGGGGTAGGCACTGGCTCTGCAAGCGCGTCGCCATTTGGGACCGCCGGACCTTTATGGTCGCGCAAGCGGCGGACATAACGGCGCAGCTGGCGCTCGATCTTCTCGGCGGCGGCGTCGAAGGCGGGGTGTGCCTCCATGGCATTGGCGCTGCCCTTCAGGATAACCCCGTGCATCACATGCGCCACGATATCGCACGAAAAACCATTGTCATGCGGCCCTTTGCCGAGCGTCACATTGGCTCCGATGGCGCGCGCGAAATACTTGTTGGCAATGCCCTGCATCCGCGTATCGACATGGGTGCGGAGCGCCTCGCCAGTGGTGACTTGATGGCCCGAAACGCGAATGTCCATGACGACTTCTCCTTGCTATTGAACCACTTCTGCCGATACCCAGTCGTCGCCCGACGCCCAGACCGGATCGGTCAGCGTGGCGATGAACGCGCGGTGCCGGACAATGTCTCCTTCGGACGGCTGATGCGGACGCGGACGGCGGCCCGAAACCGGTGACGATGACAGACGCGCGACGGCAGGACGCAGCGGCTCCGGCCCCGCCATATCGAGGCCGATCTGCCGTCCGCCGGTGAGTTCGACATAGACCTGCGCGAGCAATTGCGCGTCGAGCAATGCGCCGTGCTGGACGCGGTGGCTGCGGTCGATGCCGTAGCGCGTGCACAGCGCATCGAGGCTGTGCTTGGCCCCCGGATGGCGCGTTTTCGAGATCGCGAGCGTATCGACGATGCGTGACCGCTGGAGATGCAAGCGCCCGCAGCCCGACAGTTCGGCATTCAAAAAGCCGTAATCGAACATCGCATTATGCGCGACGAGCGGCGCATCGCCGATGAAATCGAGCAGATCCTCGACGACATCCTCGAACAGCGGCTTGTCGGCGAGGAAGGCATCGCCCAGCCCGTGAATTTGTTCGGCAATGCTCGGCATCGCCATCTGCGGGTTGATGTAAACGTGGAAGGTGTTGCCGGTCTCGCACCGGTTGACCAGCTCGATACAGCCGATTTCAACGATGCGGTCCCCTTGATTGGGGTCGAGGCCGGTTGTCTCGGTATCGAAGACGATTTCGCGCATTGAGGCCTGACTATCGGCCTTCATTCCCCAAGATACAAGCGACGACCTCGGCAACCCGGGCGCGGGTTTCGTCGAGCGGCACGCCGGTGTCGATGACATGATCGGCACGCGCGCGCTTTTCGGCATCGGGCATCTGACGCGCGAGGATCGACTCGAACTTCTCGGGCGTCATGCCGGGGCGAGCAAGGACACGGCCGCGCTGGATTTCGGACGGGGCAGAGACGACGATAACAGCATCCAGCGCCTGCGCGCCGGCCTTTTCGAACAGCAGCGGAATATCGAACACGACAAGTGGCGCATCGCGGTGAGCGGCAAGAAACGCGACCCGCTCTTCGGCAACCGCCGGGTGTACAATGGCTTCGAGCCGCGCCATCTTGCCGTCGTCGCCAAGCACCTGCGCGCCGAGTTTCTGGCGATCCACACCCATCCTGCCAGTCGTGCCCGGGAAAGCTGATTCGATCCCGGCAACGAGTCGCCCGCCCGGCCCTTGCAGCTCGTGCACCACGGCGTCGGCATCGAACACTGGCACGCCCAAGTCACGCAACATGGCGGCGATCGTCGATTTGCCCATACCGATGGAGCCGGTGAGGCCGACCGTCTTCATGCGATCAACATCGCGCGCAGCTCGTCGTCAACATCGCGCGGCGGTGCGGCCCCGAAGAACAGCTCGAACGCCAGCGCCGCCTGCCCGATCAGCATTTCAAGGCCGTCGACCGTATCGAGCCCGCGCGCTTCGGCAGCCGCGAGCAACGGCGTGACCAGCGGCGCATAGACAATGTCATAAACAACCGCGTCGTCGGGCAGCGGCGACAGGTCGAGATCGAGCGGCGGCTGGCCGGTCATGCCGAGCTGGGTTGTCTGGACCAGCAACGCGACCGCGGGCAGCGGCACGTTCAATGCCTGTACCTTTCCCTTCAACCCGAATCGCGCGAGGAGTGCCGCGCCTTTCAAGGGATTGCGCGCCAGCAACGTAACCGGCCCGACCCCGACTCGTGACAAAGCAAACAGCACCGCGTGCGCCGCGCCCCCCGTCCCTACGACGGCGACGGGTTTCGCTTCGAGCGGCAGTCCCGCAATCGGCGAATAAAATCCGCCTGCGTCGGTGTTTGTCCCGGTCAGAACACCCGCGCGGTCGCGCAGCACCGTGTTCATCGCTCCAATCGACGCACGCACGCCACCCGGGTCGCCGACATGGTCCATAACCGCAATCTTGTGCGGAATGGTCACATTGCACCCGCGCCAATCGGGATCATTGCGTCGCTCGGCGATAAAAGCTGCAAGGTCCGCCTCGGCAACGCGGGTCGCGCGATAATCACCGTCGAGACGGAGTTTGTTCAGCCAGAATTTGTGGATCGCCGGCGATTTCGAATGCGCGATGGGGTTGCCGATGACTTCGGCATAAGGCTTGGTCATGACGCCAGGTCGCCGCGTACGCGTAGCCAATCGATGAGCGGCAGCAGAGGCAGACCGAGGATCGTGAAGTGGCTGCCTTCGATCCGGGAGAAAAGCTGCACCCCGCGTCCTTCGATCCGGTATCCGCCGACACAGCCCTCGACTGCTGCCGCTTCGTGCGCGACATAATCGGCAATGAACGCGTCGCTCAGCACTCGCATCGTCAATTTCGCGCGCTCGACATGCCGCCATACCGGTTGGCCGTTCTCGGCGGCCACCACAGCCGAATGCAGCCGGTGCGTCTTGCCCGACAACAGGCGAAGCTGATCGGCGAGATTTTCGCCGGGCTTGTCGAGCATCCTGCCGTCCTCGAGTTCGAGCGTCTGGTCGCAGCCGAGCACAAGGTCGCCCAGTCGCCGCGACGAGACTTTAACTGCTTTGAGCTCGGCCAGTGCGTCGGCCAGCTCGCGTCCATCGAGATGGCTCAACGCGGCTTTGGCAGCTTCCTCATCGACGCCAGCCGATACAGCCTCATGCGACACACCGGCAGCGTCGAGCATCGCCCGCCGCGCGGCACTGGTGGACGCCAGCACCAGCATCAAACTGTCCCGCGCCGTTCGTTGCACAGGTTGATGATGGCGGCTGCTGCTTCCTCGATCGAGCGTCGGGTCATATCGATCACCGGCCAGGCATTGTCGGCGAACATCCGCCGCGCATAGGCCAGCTCGGCGGCAACCTTTTCATTGTCGACATAGTCGGTTTCGGGTGCCTGGTTGAGCGACAACAACCGGTTGCGGCGAATCTGGATGAGCCGGTCGGCACTGGTCACGAGACCGACAACCAGTGGGTTTTTCAGGCGGAAAAGCGAGTCGGGCGGCGGTGATTCGACGACAATCGGGATATTCGCCGTTTTGTAGCCGCGATTGGCCAGGTAGATCGATGTCGGTGTTTTCGACGTCCGGCTGACCCCGGCAAGGACGATATCGGCCTGTTCCCAATTCTCGGACGCAATGCCGTCGTCATGGGCAATAGTGAACTGGATCGCATCGACACGCGCGAAATAGGCGGCGTCGAGCGTATGTTGCCCGCCGACGCGCGCAGTCATTTGCTGACCGAGCATCGACGAAAGCGTATCGGTCACGGCATCGAGCGGCGCGAGCGCAGGCAAGCCCGCCGCCGCGCACATATCCTCCAGCTTGCGGCGCAGATTGTTGTTCGCCAGCGTAAACAGTACCAGCCCAGGGTTCTTGCCGATGTCGCCCATAATCCGCTGCAAATGGCCTTCGCTGCGAACCATCGGCCAGAAATGCTTCATCGATTCGACATCATCGAACTGGGCGAGCGCGGCCTTGGCGACGGTTTCGAGCGTTTCGCCGGTCGAATCCGACAGCAGGTGAAGGTGGAGCCGCGTCACGCCCGCCCCTGTGCACAACTCGCGGGAAAAGCGCAAAGACAGCGCAGCGGGCGGAATCGCCGGGGCTATCGGCCCCCGATGTCCGATTACCCGTCCCCTGACTCATGCACAGCCGCATCATTTACCGATGCGACTGTGGATAACGGGAGCGAATCATCGCGAATCGTGGGGCGTCTGCGGATCGTACCGGGTCAAACTGTTGGCAGAATTCCGAACTCCGCATAAACCCCGCCAATCGACCCCCATCTACACTCATCAACCTTCTCTAAGATTCTAGGATAGGAAGACTGCTTGGCCGACCAGAACAATGCGCCGATCATGACGGTCCTCAACGGCGCGATAACCGAACGGCCTCCGGTGTGGTTCATGCGTCAAGCAGGACGCTATCTCCCCGAATACCGGGCGTTGCGCGCTGAAAAAGGCGGTTTTCTCGATCTCGTCTATGATGTCGAAGCAGCCATCGAGGTAACGCTGCAACCGCTGAAACGCTTTAATTTCGACGCGGCAATCCTGTTTTCCGACATCCTCGTCGTGCCCTATGCGATGGGGCAGGATCTGTGGTTCGAAGAGGGCGAAGGCCCACGGCTTGCGCCCAAGCTGCTCGATACCATGCTGGAGAGCCTGACAGCGGTGCCAGAACGCCTCGAACCGGTGTTCCGGACTGTGGCTGGGGTCAAGGCGGCACTGACGCCTGACAAGACGCTGTTGGGCTTTGCAGGAAGCCCCTGGACGGTGGCGACCTATATGATCGCCGGACAAGGCAGCAAGGAACAGGCCGAAGCGCGGCGGCTGAGCTATCGTGAGCCCCAGCGGGTCGCCGCCTTGCTCGACGCGATTGCCGAGACGACCATCGGTTACCTTCGCGCGCAGATCGATGCCGGGGCCGATGCGGTGCAATTGTTCGACAGCTGGTCGGGAAGCCTGTCGCCGCGTCAGTTCGAGACGATGGTGATTGCGCCGAACGCAAAGATTGTCGCGGCGCTGAAGCAATCGCACCCCGGCACGCCAATCATCGGTTTTCCCAAGGGCGCAGGCGGCAAACTGCCTGCCTATGCCCGTGAAACCGGTGTTCACGCGGTTGGTGTCGATGAAACGGTCGATCCCGATTGGGCGCACGCGTCATTGCCCGTCGGGATGCCGGTTCAAGGCAATCTCGATCCGTTGTCGCTCGTGACCGGCGGCGCGCAACTTCACGACGCCGTCGATCGCATCCTGAAGGCGTTCGCCGGTCGCCCGCACATCTTCAATCTGGGGCATGGCATTGTGCCTGATACTCCGATTGCCCATGTGGAGGCCGTGCTGGCACAGGTTCGGGGCTGAATTAAATGTTCGACTGGTTCGGCATCGGGATGCTCGGGTCCGCATATCTGTGGATCAAGGCGGCGCACGTCATTTTCGTGATTTTCTGGATGGCAGGCCTGTTCATGCTGCCGAGATTTCTAGTTTATCATCAGGAAGCCGAACCCGGGTCGTCGGACGAGAAGCTTTGGGCACACCGCGAGGCCCGGCTGATCGCGATTATCATGAACCCGGCGATGGTTGTGGTCTGGGCGCTCGGTCTGTTGCTCGTGATCAACATCGGCGCGTCGGGAGAATGGTGGTTCCGGCTCAAATTCCTGAGCGTTGTTGGCCTGACTGTTTTCCATATGTGGATGGTCAATTACGCCCGCAAACTATCAGTGGGACAGCGCACGGCATCGGGTCGGACCTTACGGCTTCTCAACGAAATTCCCAGTCTGGCAACCATCGCCATCGTCATCTTGGTGATCGTTCGCCCGTTCTGACAGCTTGACTTTAGCGTCGCCCGCGCCGACATCGGCGTCACGGCAACGTCCTGTTCGCCGCTTCGAGTGCCGGTCCTCGGCGTCCTCGCGCGATGTGCTTCTGCCTTCGCCAGCTCCCGGAAATACACATGGTTCACCTGAAAGAATTGAAAAAAACATCGCCCGCCGAACTGGTCGAGATGGCTGAAGGACTCGGCGTCGAAAGCGCGTCGACCTTGCGTAAACAGGATTTGCTGTTCGCGATCCTGAAGGAACAGGCCGAAAACGGCGAGCAAGTGATGGGCATTGGTACCATCGAAGTGCTGCAGGACGGCTTCGGCTTTCTGCGCTCGCCCGAAGCGAATTATCTCGCCGGCCCCGACGATATCTACGTCTCGCCGAACCAGGTTCGCAAGCATGGTCTTCGCACCGGCGATACCGTCGAAGGCGAAATCCGCGGGCCGAAAGACGGCGAGCGCTATTTCGCGCTGACCAAGCTGACGGCGGTCAATTTCGACGACCCCGAAGCCGTGCGCCACCGTGTCAACTTCGACAATCTGACGCCGCTTTACCCCGAATCGAAGCTCAGCCTCGATACGCTCGATCCGACCGTCAAGGACAAGTCGGCGCGCGTCATCGATCTCGTCTCGCCGCAGGGCAAGGGCCAGCGCACGTTGATCGTCGCCCCGCCGCGCGTCGGCAAAACGGTGATGTTGCAGAACATCGCCAAAGCCATCACCGATAACCATCCTGAGGTGTTTCTGATCGTGCTGCTCGTCGACGAGCGGCCCGAGGAAGTCACCGATATGCAGCGTAGCGTGAAGGGCGAAGTCGTCTCCTCGACCTTCGATGAACCCGCGACGCGCCACGTCCAGGTTGCCGAAATGGTGATCGAAAAAGCCAAGCGTCTCGTCGAGCACAAGAAGGATGTCGTCATCCTGCTCGACTCGATCACGCGTCTGGGACGCGCCTACAACACTGTCGTGCCGAGCTCGGGCAAGGTGCTGACCGGCGGCGTCGATGCCAATGCGCTCCAGCGGCCGAAGCGGTTTTTCGGCGCGGCGCGCAACATCGAGGAGGGTGGATCGCTGTCGATCATCGCGACCGCCCTGATCGATACCGGCAGCCGCATGGATGAAGTGATCTTCGAAGAGTTCAAGGGCACCGGTAACTCCGAAATCGTGCTCGACCGCAAGGTCGCCGACAAGCGCATCTTCCCCGCGCTCGACGTCGGCAAATCGGGTACGCGCAAGGAAGAATTGCTGCTCGACAAGGCCAAGCTCAGCAAAATGTGGGTGCTGCGCCGCATCCTCATGCAGATGGGCACCACCGATGCGATGGAATTCCTGCTCGACAAGATGAAGGATTCGAAGACCAACGAAGATTTCTTCGATTCGATGAATTCGTAACGCATCCGAACGACGACAGGGACGTTAGCGCCACATGATCGACATTATCCTTTCGGTAAGCGCCGCCGTTGCGTCTGCTGCAGCGCCCGCGCTCGGCGGTCCCGCCGAAATCTGGGCGGCGATCGTCAAGGATTTCTCGAACATCACTGAACCGGCGGAATTTGCGGCGTTCATCCAGGTGTTGCTGATCGATCTCGTGCTTGCGGGCGATAACGCGATTGTCGTCGGCGCACTCGCGGCGGGTTTGCCGCCTGAACAGCGCCGCAAGGTGATCCTGATCGGGGTGATCGCCGCGCTCGTGCTGCGGATCATCTTCGCGCTGATGGTCACCTGGTTGCTCGGCATCGTCGGGCTGGTGCTCGCAGGCGGCATATTGCTGCTTTGGGTGGCGTGGCGCATGTACCGCGACATCCGTGGTCATGCGGCGGGCAGTGTCGCGGGCGGGTCGCCCGAAGTCGACGGCGATGAACATTCGGGCATTGCCCCGGCCAAAAGCTTTGCCGCCGCCGCCTGGGGCGTCGCGGTTGCCGACGTGTCGATGAGCCTCGATAATGTCCTTGCGGTCGCCGGCGCGGCGCGTGAGCACCCGGGCATCCTTATTGTAGGCCTGATCTTCGCGGTCGCACTGATGGGAATCGCAGCCAACATCATCGCCAAATATATCGAACGCTATCGCTGGATCGCGTGGTTCGGCCTTGCCGTCATCATCTATGTTGCGGGCAAGATGATCTACGAGGGCTGGGGCGAGGTCGCGCCAGTGGCGATGCGGTTTATGGGCTGAATCTGGCCGACTTGCGGGTCGTCCCCCTTGCCCGCATAACGTGCGGTAAAGGGGACCGCCCGTGAAGATTACCGTCGATGTCAATTGCACACCCGAGGAAGCGCGACGTTTCATGGGTCTGCCTGACCTGTCCCCGGTGCATGATGCCTATATCGGCCAGATGCTCGACGTCGTGAAAACCGGTGGCGTGTCGCGCGATACGCTCGAGGGCATGATGAAGAACTGGATGCCGATGGGCGAAACCGGCATGAAAATGTGGACCCAGTTGTTCGAAAATGTAACCGGCGCGGGCAAGAAGTAGTCTGTAAGTCAAAAGCCGCTTCCCTGAGCTTGTCGAAGGGTTGCCCCGCTGAAACGGTTCCAACGAGGGGTAGGCCTTCGACAAGCTCAGGCAAGCGGTTACCTTGAATGTCGGACTCCTACGAACGCCCCACAATCTTCGCCCGCTCCACCGGCGCACTGCCATCCGCGATTGCCATTATCCGGATCAGCGGACACGGTGCCGGGAAGGCATTGGCATTGCTGTCGGGAAAGCCGCTACCGGCCCCGCGCACGGCGGTTGTCCGCAAACTCCGGCACCCCGAAACATCGACATTGCTCGACACGGCATTGGTCCTCTGGTTGTCTGGCCCCGATACCGCGACGGGCGAGGATCTGGTCGAACTCCACTTGCACGGCGGTCGGGCCGTCGTGGCTGCGGTCGAAAGGGCACTTGCGGGCTTACCTGGCTTCGAGCCTGCCGAAGCCGGTGCCTTCACCCGCCGCGCCTTTGAGAACGGGCGGCTTGATCTAACCCAAGTCGAGGGTCTCGCCGATTTGCTTGCTGCCGAAACCGAACGCCAGCGTACCGCCGCCCATGTTCTTGCCGAAGGCGGCCTGCGTCGCGAAGTCGAGCGTTGGCAATCTAGCCTGCTTCAACTCGCCGCGCGTGCCGAGGCGCAGATCGACTTTGCCGATGAAGGCGATGTGGGAACGGGCGATATCCAGCTGCAGCATGATTGCACCGCGCTCGCGGCGATCCTCACCGCCGCACTAGCCAACCCGCCTGCCGAGCGGCTGCGCGACGGTGTCCGCATCGGCATCGCCGGACCGCCAAACGCAGGAAAATCAACACTTCTCAATGCCTTGGTAGGCCGCGATGCCGCCATAGCATCACCGATTGCCGGAACGACGCGTGACGTCATCGAAACACCGGTCAATCTGGGCGGCATCCCGATCGTCTTCGTCGATATGGCCGGATTGCGAGATGCGGCGAGCGATCCTGTCGAAGCCATCGGCATCGAACGCGCCGAAGCCGCCATCGCGCGCAGTGATCTGTTGTTGTGGCTAGGCGATCCTGCTGGCGCGCCAGCAGGCGATAATGTCATCTGTATCGGTACGAAGAGCGATCTTGGGCGCGTGACGTCCCGAACCGACCTCAATGTCTCCGCCATCACCGGCGACAACATGAATGTGTTGTTGGCAACGATCACTGAACGCGCCGCCCTGCTGCTTCCCGCTATAGGTAGCCTCGCCCTCTCCATCGCCCAGCAAGCGCATATCCGCGCCGCCACCGTGGCGCTGACACGCGCCAGCACTCAACCCGACGATGTCCTTCGCGCCGAAGACCTCCGCTCTGCGATGCGCGCGCTGGATCGGATTACGGGAGCGGCCGACACCGAAGCGATGCTCGACACGCTGTTCGGGAGGTTCTGTATCGGGAAATAAGTTTCACGTGAAACAATGGCGCTGTAAGGGCGCGTCCATGAACTACGATGTCATCATCGTCGGCGGCGGACATGCCGGGACCGAAGCGGCTGCCGCTGCGGCGCGCTGTGGTGCGCGGACGGTGCTGGTCAGCTTCGATGCGACGATGATCGGGGCGATGTCGTGCAACCCGGCAATCGGCGGATTGGGGAAGGGACACCTGGTCCGTGAAGTCGATGCGCTCGACGGGTTGATCGGACGGGCGTCGGACGCCGCTGCGATCCACTACCGGATGCTCAACCGGTCGAAGGGTCCAGCTGTGCAAGGGCCGCGCATTCAGGCCGACCGAACCCGCTATGCGGCGGCGATCCATGCGATGCTGGCGGCGACGCCGAATCTGACGGTGATTGCAGCGGGTGTCGACTCGTTAGCCATCGAGTCGGGGGCCGTTGCAGGTGTCGTCTTCGATGACGGGACTAGGACTACCGCGCCGTCGGTTGTTTTGGCCACGGGCACTTTTCTGAATGCAAAGATGTTTCGCGGTCGCGAGACCGAGGTGGGCGGTCGTGTAGGCGAGCGCGCAGCAACAACGCTCGGCGATCAGTTACGCGCGCTGGACCTGCCGATCGGACGTCTCAAGACCGGCACGCCGCCCCGCCTTGACGGGCGAACCATCGACTGGTCGCGACTCGAACGGCAACCATCGGACGCCGACAGCTGGACAATGTCGCCGCTCGGCCAGCGGATGCTGCCGCAACTGTTTTGTGCGATAACCCGCACGAACATGGCCACCCACGACGCGATTCGTTCGGGTCTGGAGGCGTCGCCGCTGTTCTCCGGAGCTATCGAGGGGCAGGGGCCGCGTTACTGCCCATCGGTCGAAGACAAGGTGCTGCGTTTCGGCGATCGTGACGGGCATCAGGTCTTCCTCGAACCCGAAGGCCTCGACTCGCACTTGATCTACCCGAACGGCTTGTCGACGTCACTGCCCGTCGAGACACAGGTCACGATGTTGCGGACGATTGCGGGGCTCGAGGCGGTCGACGTCGTCGTGCCCGGCTATGCCGTTGAATATGATTACCTCGACCCGCGCGCGCTCGATCACGGGTTAGGACTGTCCGCCCTGCCGGGGTTGTTCTGTGCAGGGCAGATCAACGGTACGACCGGCTATGAGGAGGCGGCGGCACAGGGGCTGGTCGCGGGGGTTAATGCAGCCGCCCATGCGCGCGGCACCGTCCCATTGAGGCTCGGTCGCGCGCAAAGTTATATTGGCGTGATGATCGACGACCTTGTTTTGCAGGGCGCAACCGAGCCTTACCGGATGCTGACCTCGCGCGCTGAATACCGGCTTGCGCTGCGTGCGGACAATGCGCCAACACGGTTGACGGAGGTTGGCATCACTTCCGGTTGTATCGGAGAGGCTCGGCAAAGCTGGTGGACGAGGCGTCGCGCCGATCTCGACCGCGCCCATGCCGGTGCCGTGGATGTTCCCGCTGACGTCGCGGCTGAAGTTGCTGTCGATGCTCAGTATGCGCCGTACCTGATCCGGCAAGAATCGGAGCGCCGAAGCCTCGCGGCAAGCGACGGGTTACAACTCGCCGACGATCTCGCTTGGGCAAATATCCCCGGTCTATCGAACGAAATGGTTGAGCGCTTGACCCGCGCATCTCCGCGCACGCTCGGCGAAGCAAGGCGGGTGCGGGGTGTCACTCCTGCGGCACTCGCGGCGATTATGGTGACGGCCAAGCGCGCTCATGGATGAGGATGAAGCGAAGGCCTGGCTGGCTGATCTGGGTGTTTCACGTGAAACACGCGAACGGCTCGACCAGTTTATTGGGTTACTTCGAGAAGAAAATGCGCGGCAGAATTTAGTTAGCGCCGCCAGCCTAGACCGAGTTTACGCTCGGCACATCGTCGATTCGGTTCAGCTCTGGCGGCTCGCACCCGACGCAAAATCGTGGCTCGATCTAGGCAGCGGGGCAGGGCTGCCGGGCCTGATCCTCGCCATATTATCGGATGCGCCGGTCATACTTGTCGAGTCGCGCCGCCTCCGTGCGGATTGGCTGCAACGCGCCGCCGATACCCTGCGACTCGGCCATGTCGGGGTCGAGTCGGCACGGTTGGAGCTGGTGAAAGCGTTCCCCGCTGCTGTCATCACCGCCCGGGCGTTTGCGCCGCTGCCCAAGCTTTTCGCTCTTGCCCACAGGTTTTCCACAGAAGAAACGCTGTGGATCCTGCCAAAGGGGCGTTCTGCGGCGGAAGAACTGGCGTCGGTGGCGGCGACGTGGCACGGTTCGTTCCACATGGAACCCAGTGTCACCAATCACGACAGCGCCATCATTGTCGCGCGCGGCGTCAAACCTAAAGGGGTGCGACGGTGATTACGATATGTGTGGCCAACCAGAAGGGCGGAGTCGGCAAGACGACGACGGCGATCAACGTCGGTACGGCGCTCGCCGCAATGGGTTGGCGGACGCTGCTGATCGACCTCGATCCGCAGGGGAATGCCTCGACCGGACTTGGTGTGCATCATTCGGAGCGCATTCGATCGAGCTACGAATTGCTCACGGGCGACTGCACAATGGCTGAGGCGGTGATCGCGACCAAAGTGCCCGGCCTCGATCTGATCGCGGCGACCGTTGATCTGTCTGGCGCGGAGATAGAGCTGGTCGATTACGAGAACCGCACCGATCGCTTGCGACTCGCGCTTGGCGCGGCGGCAGACGCGCGCTGGGATATCTGCTTGATCGATTGTCCCCCGTCGCTGGGGCTGCTGACGATCAACGCGATGGTCGCCGCGCAGTCGCTGCTGGTGCCGCTTCAATGCGAATTCTTTGCGTTGGAGGGGCTGTCGCAATTGCTCCAGACCATCGAGCGCATCCGCGCCAAGTTCAACCCGACACTCGGCATATTGGGCGTCGCGCTGACGATGTATGATCGCCGCAACCGCCTGACCGAACAGGTCGCGCAGGATGTCCGGGCGTGTCTGGGCAGTGCGGTCTTCACGACTGTCATTCCGCGCAATGTTCGCTTGTCCGAAGCTCCAAGCCATGGCTTGCCCGCGCTGATATACGACATGCGCTGTTCGGGTTCGGAGGCCTATATGGCGCTTTCACGCGAACTGCTCGGGCGGCTGCCGCCGCTTGCTCAGGCGGAGGCGGCATGAGCGACAACATCGAATCGATTGTCCCCAAGCGTCGTTCGCCCGGCCTCGGGCGCGGGCTCTCAGCGCTGCTCGGCGATGCAACACCAGTCGAGACGAACCGCTCCGATGGCGTACGCGAAATCGCGATTGCCGATATCGCCCCGCATCCCGGCCAGCCGCGCCGCCATTTCGACGACGAGGCACTGGCCGAACTCGCCGCGTCGATCGGCACGCGCGGCGTGCTCCAGCCCATTGTCGTGCGCCCTGTCGGTGACCGATACCAGATCGTTGCGGGCGAACGCCGCTGGCGCGCGGCACAGGCAGCGCGGCTGCACAGCATTCCCGCCATCGTCCGCGTGTTCGACGAAGGCGCGACGCTCGAAATCGCGCTGATCGAAAATATCCAGCGCGAGCAGCTTAATGCCATCGAGGAAGGCGAAGCATACCGTCGTTTGATCGACCAGCACGGCCACAGCGCGGATGCGCTGGGTAAGCTCCTCCACAAGTCGCGCAGCCACATCGCCAATCTCATGCGGCTGGTCGATCTGCCCGCGTCGGTCCGCGCGCTGATCGCCGACGGTCGCCTTCAAATGGGCCACGCCCGTGCGTTGATCGGGTTCGATGGAGCAGAAGAGCTTGCCGAAAAGATCGTGGCCGAGGGTCTGTCGGTTCGTGCCGTCGAAGCTCTTGTAAAGAAAGCGAAAAAGCCCGCACCCATCGAGTATAAGTCGATGCCCGAGCGGGGATCGAATGCCGATATTGCGTTGCTCGAACGGCAGTTGGGTGATTTATTGGGCCTGAAAGTGGCGATCAGCCACAAAAGCGGCGCAGGGGCGGTGAACGTGTCATACGCCACGCTCGATCAGCTCGACATGGTCTGCCAGCGGCTGAGCGGCGGGCCGGTCTAACGCCTAGCGCCGTCGTGCTGCCGCACGGGCCATGCCGAGCATCGCGGCATGGGCGAGCACCTCACCCGCCGTCCCCGGCATTTTGACTCCGGCTTCGGCCTCCATCGCCAACCGGTGCGCCGTTGCTGCGGCCTCGGGCGACCAGTGCTTTGACTCGCGTTCGACGGTGTCCATCTCGCGCTTCGCCCCGCGCGGCATTTGCCCGCCGCGCCGGGCAGACAGCGCGCGCGCGATCATCAACGCCCGACGATTGACGGCGCGAAGGCCGGGAATCACTTCGACCGCCGCATCACCTGAAATCTCCTGAGCCAGCTCGGCAACTTTGCCGTCGAACAGCGCATCGACCGTATCCCACGCCTCGCGGACATCGATGGCCGCACCCACCGCTTCGATGTCGGCGCGTTCGACGGGGCGGGGACGGTCGGGCGAGGCATCGACGTAAAGCGCGAGCTTTTCCAGTTCGCGCATCATCAGCGCGCGGTCGCCCTGTGTTGCATCCGCAAGCAAATGCGCCGCGTCGGGGCTGAGCCGAACCCCCATCACGCGGCCCGTCTGGGTCGCAAGGGCATCGGCCTTCTGCCCCTCGGGCTTCCAGCTCTGGAAGGCGAGGACGCGCCGGTCGTCGAGCGCGAGTTTTAGCAGCGCCGATGTTTTTGGCAAATTGCCCGCGACCAGCGTCACTGGGCACCCCTCGGGTGCCTCGAGCAAAGCTTCAACCGCGCGCAGACAATCATCGCCACCGGTCACCCGAATCCAGCGCGGGCCACCGAACATAGTGATCGCGGTGGCCTCATCGGGCAGCCGCGCCGGGTCTTCCTTAAGCGTCGCGCCGTCGAGATCGACACGTTCGGCATCGGCACCCATTGCGGCGGCGAGCCGGTCGGCCAGCGCGCGCGATCCGGCTTCGTCGGGGCCGTAGAGCAGGGCGAGCTTCCAGCTATTGTCGGGCGTATCGAGCGCCCGCCCAATTTTCGTTGCGTCGGCCTTCACTTGTCCGCCGCGGGCGCCGCTGCGGCGGTGCGCTTCGCATACAGCGCAACGCGCGACACGATCTGGTCGGCGACGACGCCGGTCAGCCGTTCAAGCGCGGTGTTTTCGGCGGCAATCGTCGCATAGTCCGACGAAACGACGTCGATCCCGGCGTCGGATCCTGCCGTCGCGTCGAGCACCGTTTCGCCCGTCGCATTTTCGACCAGTTGATAACGCGCGCGTAAGGTCCGCCGTTCGCGCGTCACCGCATCGTCGCGGCGCACGCCGAAACCGGTGATCTTGTCGTCGAGTTCGACTTTCAGGTTGTAGCGCGGGCTGCTCGCTGCCTGAATGCGGTCGGTGAGTGCGGCCTGCATGAGCCAGCCCGCCTTGCCCTCGATGGGTGCGACCGACACGCTTGCGAGCGTTGCTGCGACCGGTCCTGCGTTGCCGCCCGAATAAAGCGGCTGCAGGCCGCAAGCAGAGAGCAGAAGGAGCGGCGCGAGGAAAATCGAACGCATCATGCCACCAGATTGACCAAGCGGTCAGGTACGACAATCACTTTCTTTGGGGTCGCGCCTGCCAGGATCGCCAGCACCTTGGCGTTGGTGACCGCGAGGCGTTCCATTTCGGCTTTGTCGGTGCCTTTGGCGACGGTGATCGTGTCGCGCAGCTTGCCGTTGACCTGTAGCGCAACGGTGACCGAATCCTCGATCAGCAGCGCCGGATCGGCCTCGGGCCAGGGCGCGTCGGCGACGAGGCCGGTGTTGCCGCGTGCTGCCCAGGCTTCTTCGGCGAGATGCGGCAGCATCGGCGCGATCAGGCGGATCAGCGTTTCGATCGCAGTGTCGCGCGACGCGGACGGCGCGGCCTTTTCGATGGCGTTGGCGAGTTCATGGACCTTGGCGACCGCCTTGTTGAAGCCGAGGCCGTCGATATCCGCGCCGATGCCCGCGATCGCGCGGTGAAGCGCGCGGTCGATGGCGGGGTCCGCACCCGTATTGCCCGTGTCGGCATCGAACAGCCGCCACAGACGCTGCACGAAGCGCCACGTCCCTTCGATCCCGCTTTCGGACCACGGCAGGTCTCGCTCGGGCGGCGAGTCGGACAGCATGAACCAACGCACTGCGTCCGCACCGTAATGATCGAACATCGGCTCGGGATCGACGGTGTTCTTCTTCGACTTCGACATCTTCGTGATGTTGCCGCGATGAATCTGTTCACCAGTCGCTAAAAGGTAAGCTGCGCCGTGTTCGACTCGCACTTCCTCTGGCGAAAACCACTTCATTGTGTGAGTCGGTTTACCGAATTTGTCCGTTGCACATTCGACCGGGACCATGTCCCAGTAAGTCTCGTGCGTTACCATCCCCTGCGTGAACAGCCCGGTAAACGGCTCCACTATTCCGATCTTGCCGATGCGGTTGAGCGCGCGCGTCCAGAAGCGTGCGTAGAGCAGGTGGAGGATCGCATGCTCGACCCCGCCGATATATTGCCCGACCGGCAACCAGCTCTCGGCCTCCGCGCGGTCGAACGGCGCGTCCTTGGGCTGGCTGGCGAAGCGGATGAAATACCACGACGAATCGGCGAACGTATCGAGCGTATCGGTCTCGCGCCGCGCCGGTTCGTTGCAGTTGGGGCAGGCGACGTGCTTCCACGTTGGATGGCGGTCGAGCGGGTTGCCGGGGATGTCGAAGGTCACATCCTCGGGCAGCACTACCGGCAATTGCGCGCGCGGTACCGGCATCACCCCACAGAAATCGCAATGGATGATCGGGATCGGCGTTCCCCAAAAGCGTTGGCGGCTGACGCCCCAGTCGCGCAGCCGGTATTGCGTCTGCCCCTCGCCCCAGCCCTCAGACTCCGCGCGCGCGATAACGGCGGCCTTCGCCTCGTCGACCGACATTTCGTTGAGAAAACCCGAATTGACCAGCGCGCCGTCGCCGTTGAACGCCACCTTGCCCCGGAAATAGGGATCGACGGTCTCGCCATCTGCCACCACGCGCCGCACCGGCAGTTCGTATTTGCGCGCGAAATCCAGATCGCGCTGGTCGTGCGCGGGGACGCCCATCACTGCGCCGGTGCCATAGTCCATCAGCACGAAATTCGCGACGAACACGGGCAGTTTTTCGCCCGGCATCAGTGGGTGATCGACGGTCAGCCCGGTATCGAAACCTAGCTTTTCAGCTGTTTCGATCTCTGCTGCCGTCGTGCCACCCTTGCGGCATTCCTCGATGAATACTTCGAGCGCGTGCCGCCGCGCTGCCATTTCCTGTGCGATAGGATGGTCACAAGCGATGGCGAGGAAACTCGCGCCGAAGATCGTGTCGGGACGGGTCGAATATACGTCGATGCTATCGCTGCCGTCAGACAGGTCGAAGCGCAACCGCACGCCCTTCGACTTGCCGATCCAGTTTTCCTGCATCAGCCGGACCTTGTCGGGCCATTGGTCGAGGTCGCCCAGCCCCTCGAGCAATTCCTCGGCAAAATCGGTGATCTTGAGGAACCACTGGCTCAGCTTGCGCTTCTCGACCAGCGCGCCCGACCGCCAGCCGCGTCCGTCGATGACCTGCTCGTTGGCGAGCACGGTCATGTCAACCGGATCCCAATTCA
>ENA-OBLH01000194-OBLH01000194.1-metagenomes-genome-assembly--contig:-NODE-194-length-22052-cov-7.80802_pt1 | contig 22052 bp, 21 predicted proteins | sample MGYA00153382_OBLH01 | MGnify analysis MGYA00153382
GGTCGCGGCAAGCCGCTCCCGCAGGGCGCGCTGGGAGCAACCGACGCATCACGTTCAATTTGTTTAAGAAGGCGGACGCCGACTAGCCCTTAATGATGTCCGTGTTCGCGCCGTCGCCACCTTCTTTGCCGTCCGCACCGAGGGATTTGAGTTCAAACGGCGTGTTGCTCGGGCCGGGTGTGGTGTACTTGTAGTCGTTCGACCACGGGTCTTTGATGTTGTCTTTGCGCAGGTACGGGCCGTTCCAGTTCGGCACGCCGCCTGGGTTTTTGATCAGGCCTTCGAGGCCTTCCTGCGACGACGGATAGCGACCGATCTCCAGCTTGAACAGGTCAAGCGCCTGCACCATTTGGCTCATCTCGGCTTTGGCGACACCGGCCTTTGCGCCTTCGGTTTGGCCGAGGAAACGGCTACCAATCGTGGCTGCCAACACGCCAATGATCACAATCACGGCGAGCAGTTCCATCAGGGTGAAGCCGCTTTGCGCCTGCTTTTTTGATTTGTAATTGTTCATATTCACTTTCAGTTTGCCAATTCGGTGCTTTGGCGGGACCAGGTCAAACAATTCGCTAACCTGATTTTCAATGCCAAAACTTCAACAACTTTGTCACAAGACGTCTATTTGATGCGGCCTAGCACGTTATTACGTCATTTATCGACTATAAGCCAAATACAGCCCTATACCCATATAAATCGGACGTCTCAGCCAAAAGATGTAATGCAATCAGCGCCACAAAACCCATAGCCGGACTCACTACGACCACCCGCTACACGTTAAATTCCGTCAATCCCAGCAGTGCGCTCATCAACGCGAAGATGATGCCGCCCACCACCACGGCCAGCGTCAGGATCAAAATCGGCTCCATGAGGCCCAACGCACGTTTCAGCGCGGTGTTGACCTCGACGTCGTAAACCTGCGCCACCTTGAGCAACATGGCGTCCAGCCGACCTGTCTCTTCGCCCACGGCGACCATATGAACGGCGAGCTTGGGGTACAGGCCGGTTTCCATCAACGGCCTAGCAAAGCCCTGACCGGCTTTCAAACGCACCAGCACGCCTTCCAGCGAATTGGCCAGCGCCCGGTTATCTACGGTGTCTTTGACGATAGTGAGCGCTGGCAACAGGCTCACGCCGTTGCCGAGTAAGGTGCCTAGCGTGCGCGCCAGACGCGCGACTTCAATCTTGCTGAACAGGTCGCCGAGCACCGGCAATTTGAGCTTGCGGCGATGCCATGCCAGCAAACCTTGCGGCGAACGCAAACGACCACGGATCAGGATAAAAATCGCGGCGGCGGCGATCAGCAGCATCCAGCCGTCGTTCCTCATCCAGTGCGACAGTGCGAGCAAATTCTCGGTCGCAGGCGGCAGCGCCTTGCCGAACTGGCGGAAGGTTGCCTCAAATTTAGGCACCACGAAGAAGATCATCGTGAACACGGCGATCACGGCCACGCCAACCAGCACCATCGGATACATCAGCGCCGACTGCACGCTGGAGCGCAGCTCTGCACTGCGTTCCTGAAACTCGGAAATGCGCTCCAGCACCGGCCCCAATGTGCCGCTGGCCTCGCCCGCACGCACCATGTTCACGAACAGGCGGTCGAAATGTTTCGGGTGCTCAATCAACGCCTGCGACAGCGATTTACCGCCGCGCACGCGGTCGCGCAAATCCTGCAACAGCGCTGCCATCGGGCCGGTGTCGGCCAGGCCAACCAGCAGTTCAAACGCCCGATCCAGCGGCAGCCCGGCAGCAATCAGATTTGCCAGATCACGGGTGAAGGCGATGATCTGCTCTCGCGTGACCTTACGCGGCGCGAGCAAACGAGCGAGAAAGCTTTTGTTTTGCGTATGCGACGAAAACGCGGCGGCGGATGCGGTTTGAATGCGTATCAGGATCAGACCCTGCTCGCGAACCCGTTCCACAGCGTCGGCCTCGGTCGCCGCCTCCAACTGAGCAGAAACAGGATCGCCCGACTGGCGGACGGCGTCGAATGCGTAGAGTGCCAAGGTGGTGAGCCCTTACCCTTCGCGCGTTGCGCGCAGGACTTCTTCGACGGTCGTGGTGCCCGCAACGACTTTGCGCAAACCATCGTCGTACATAGGCAACATGCCTTCGCCGAGCGCGGCGCGACGCAGATCGCCCGCGTTGGCTTTTTGCATGATCAGGCGACGAATCGGCTCGGTCAGCGGCATCATTTCGGCGATACACATCCGGCCCGTGAAGCCGGTGTTGCTGCAATGAGTGCAGCCCATCGCCTTGTACACCGTGGGTTGCAGGTCAGCAGTAACGCGACCGAAGCCCATTTCTTTAGCGACAGCAGCGTCGAGTTGATGCGGCTCGCGGCAGTACGTACAGAGCGTGCGTACGAGGCGCTGCGCGAGCACGCCGACGAGGGTGCTGGTGAGCAAATAATCATCGACGCCCATGTCCATGAGGCGATTGATGGTGGCAGGCGCGTCGTTGGTGTGCAGCGTAGACAGCACCAAGTGGCCCGTCAGCGCGGCTTGGACTGCGATTTCGGCCGTCTCAAGATCGCGAATTTCGCCGATCATGATGATGTCGGGATCCTGCCGCACAATGGAGCGCAGCGCGCTGGCAAAGGTCAGTTCAATCTGCGGCTTGACCTGAATCTGGTTGATCCCCGCCATTTGATATTCCACCGGGTCTTCGACCGTGAGAATCTTCACGTCGGGCTGGTTCAGCTCGTCGAGCGCGGTGTACAGCGTGGTCGTTTTGCCGCTTCCGGTAGGGCCGGTGACCAACAAAATACCATTCGGCTGAGCCAGCGCTTCCTTGAATTTGGCGAGAATGTCCGGCGCGAAACCGAGTTTCTCGAAGTTAAGCTGCACGCCGCCCTTGTCAAGAATACGCATCACCACGCTCTCGCCATGCATCGTCGGCACAGTCGAGACGCGCAGGTCAATATCCTTACCCTGAATGCGCAAACGGATGCGACCATCCTGCGGCAAACGGCGCTCGGCGATGTCGAGATTGGCCATGATCTTGATGCGCGAAATCACGGCAGCCGCCTGGCGCTTCGGCGGAGACTCGATCTCGTGCAGTACCCCGTCAATGCGGTAGCGCACGATCAGGCGGTTCTCGAACGGTTCGATATGAATGTCCGACGCGCGGGTTTCGAGCGCGTTGGTAATGATCAGACTGACCAGACGAATCACCGGCGCTTCCGATGCCAGATCTTTCAATTGCTGAATGTCGTCGCCGAGCGCGTCGGCATCGATGCGTGCTTCGAGATCGCCGTCGGACATGGAGCCAACAGACGTGCGACCACCGCCGTAAAGCCGCTCAATGGCGGTGTCGATATCAGTGCCGACCGCAACCACGCGATGAATTTGCCGATTGGTGACGATCTCAAACGAATGGCGAACGAAGTCGTTGAACGGATCGGCGACGGCGAGGGTCAGCGTGTCTTCGTCCTCCTCAATCGGTAGCGCGCGGGAGTCGCGCAGAAAGCGGGCGGAAATACGCTCTTCGAGAATTGGCATTTCAGGGAAGGCGGAGGTCTCAACGTACGGCAAATCGGCCTGCGCAGCGAGCGCCTGTGCGATGTCGCGGGCGGAAACCACGCCGAGTGTCGTGAGCAAACTGCCGAGCTTTTCCGGGCGCGTTGACGCTGTCTGAAGGCGCAACACGCGATCCAGCTCGTCCTCAGAGACCTTACCGCGCGCGAGCAGAATCGCTCCGAGCTTCAGGCGCTGAGTCGGGGCGGCTTGAGTCGCAGTCTGCGTATCCATTACGGCTGTTTCCACCCACGTCACCTATTCGTCGTTATTGTTGTGCTCACCATGCTCACCTTTCGATTCTAATGAGCGGGATAGGTTCACGTGGCTTGAACCAGCGCGGTCACCTACAATTTATTGGTTTGATTGCTAATACCCAAGTGCGAGTTTTATGAAAAAGTACATGTGCCTGATCTGCGGCTGGATCTACGACGAAGAAACGGGCTGGCCAGAAGACGGCATTAAGGCGGGCACCTTGTGGAACGACGTGCCAATGAACTGGACCTGTCCTGAGTGCGGCGCGCGCAAGGACGACTTTGAAATGGTCGAGATTTAGTAAGACTGCATGCTGTTTTTCGTCGTTCCGGCGTAGGCTGAAATCCACGCACAGCCCTACGAACAAATGCAGTGCGCAGGGCATAGAGCCCTGCCTCCGCCGGGGAGACGAATGAAACGAAGCGAGTTACATAAGCAAGTAGTGATCGGCCAGCAGCGCGCCGAACAGCAGCGACAAGTAAGTGAGCGAGTAGCGAAACACGGCGCGTGACTTCTGATCGGTGTAGTTTTTGCGCAGTTGCGACACCAGTTGCACAAAGCGCAAACCCAGCACCAGCGCAGCCACGGCGTACAGCCAGCTATTCATGCGAATAGCAAACGGCAGCAACGACACCGCCAACATCAGCCACGTATAAAGCAGCATGTGCAGCAACGTGAAGTCGCGCCCGTGCGTCACGGGCAGCATCGGCAAACCAGACTTTTCGTAATCTTCCTGCCGATAGAGCGCCAGCGCCCAGAAATGCGGCGGCGTCCACGCAAAGATAATGAGGAACAGTAGTAACGGCGCGGCTGACACGTCGTTCGCCACTGCGGCCCATCCGAGCACCGGCGGCATCGCGCCCGCAGCGCCGCCTATCACTATGTTCTGCGGCGTGTTCGGCTTCAGGTACAGCGTGTAGATGAACGAATAGCCGAAAAACGTCGCCAGCGTCAACGCCCACGTGAGCACGTTCGTCGTGGCGATCAGCACTGCGCTGCCCAGCGCGCCGAGGATTAGCGCGAACACGACGATCTGCGTGGTCGTCAACGTGCCTTGTGCGGAAGGTCGTTTGTCGGTGCGCTTCATCTTGGCATCGACCGCCGCCTCCAGCAGGCAATTCATCGCGAAACTCGCGCCAGCGATCAGCCAGATGCCTAGATTACCGCCGATCAAAACGGTCATCGAAGGCAACGATTTGTCGACCAACAGCATGCCGATAAACGCCGTGAACACAGCCAGCAGCGTCACTCGCGGCTTGGTGACGATCCAGTAATCTCGCCAGCGCTCGCCGCTGCGGTTCCAGTTGCTCACCTGGTCACGCCTAGCCGATCCGCGAGGCGCGCAGCAGGCGCGCCAGGTCTTGATTCAACTTTTTGATGTCGGGATTTTTCGGCCACAGGATGACCTGATTGCCCAGCGGATCGACCAGCAAAATGCCCTTATCTAACGGGATGCGCCATGCATCAGGCAGCGTTGCTGGAGAAGAAATCACCAACAAATCCGGGTTCTCCGCAATCACTGGCTGCTCTAGCCCACGTGGCGTTACGACGACGCGGAGAAGCCGCTCGCGCTCACGGCCCAACATCGTGCGCGCCTGCCGCGAGGCGTACAGTGCGTCGCGGCACTCCGTAGGGCAGGCGTCGGGGGCAAGCATCACCAGCCGCCATTTTCCGCCCCACTTTTCAGCGTCAGCGGCCGATAAAGCGAGCGGCGCTAAAGGACGCGTCTCGAGCAATTCGCCGTAGCTTTTGCCCGCATTCGGTTGAATGAAGTAGTAAGCCACCCATGCAGACACGAACGGTGCCGCGCACACCAGTGCCACCAGCGCGATCATTTTTGTAGAGGATTTCAAACGCTGCCCAATTTATGCTTTACGAAAACTAAGGACTAAAAATGTGATGATCGCCATTGCGGCAAAGGCGTACCACTGTAGCTGATAACCGCGATTTTTCTCGAAGTTCGCGCCGGGCAAGGGTCGCGCGGCCTCGACAAGACCAGGCCCGCTTGCCTGCTCAAAAATCAACGGCTCGACGGGGCGCGCAAGGCGCGTCGACAACTCCGGCACGCTGACGTAGTTCAACCGCTGACCGCCATCGTTGTCAAAGGTACCGGGGTTTCGCGACGGTGGCGTGTTGATTCGCCCAGTAATCGTGACGTTACCTGATGGCGTATCGACAACGGGTAATGACGCGCGATTGCCCGACGCCCTCAACCAGCCACGATCCACCAGCACGGTTCGGTTGGGGCTTGAAGCCGACTCGACGCGAAAACTTTGTAGCAAACCATAGCCTGCCTTCGCGTCCACGATTCGGTTGTCGACGTAAAACAATTCGTCCGCCACGAAAGTCCCGGTGAGCGACATACTGCGATAGCGCAATTCAACACCGATACCAGCGCCAGGACGAAGATCATCAAACTTAAGCGGGGCGGCGGCTAGCGCAGCATCCAGTTGAGCCTGTTGCCCGATTTTGTACTCGGCCCGCTCACCCTGCCAATTGCCTAGCCGAACGTTGATCGCGACAAAAACGATAGTGAGAACCAATGCCCAAAGCTTCGGGCGAAACCGTCGCCGCTGGCTGGTTGATGAATCTAGCTGACTTGACAACTGCTTCTCACTAAAATTGCGGAATGAGATGGCTTGTAATTCTGTGTCTGGTGGCGATTGTGGTGTCTATGGCGTCAGCGCTGCTGTATCTGTTTCGCGGCGGTGAGGGTGGCTCGTCAAAGATGTTACGCGCACTCACGCTTCGGGTCGGCCTGTCGGTCGGATTGTTTGTGATTCTGATGGTGAGCTACAAATTAGGCTGGATCGGGTCGCAAGGCTTGCGTTGATCAGGCTCCGCCCTCATCCACGAAAACACAAAGGCGGCATCAAAGCCGCCTTTTAACTTGGGCAAACTCTTTGCGCGTCTAAAGCATGTAGACGATGACGAAGAGCCCCAACCACACCACGTCAACAAAGTGCCAGTACCAGGCCGCTGCTTCGAAAGCAAAATGATGCTTGTCATCAAAGTGGCCGCGCATTGAACGCACGAGGATGACAATCAGCATGATCGCGCCAATGGTGACATGAAAGCCGTGAAAGCCGGTCAACAGGAAAAACGTTGAACCGAAGATTCCGCTGGTGAGCTTCAGATTCAAATCGCTATAGGCGTGAACATACTCGTACACCTGTAACGACAAGAATATTACGCCGAGAATTATCGTCGCAGCGAGCCAAAATATGAGCTTGCTGCGCTGATTTGCCAATATTGCGTGGTGAGCAATGGTCAGGGTTATACCGGAGGTCAGCAGCAGCGCCGTATTGATCGCGGGAATACCCCACGCTCCCATAGGCGAGAACGCGTCTTTGATATACGGGCCAGTGGTCGGCCACGTCGCCGCGAATTCAGGCCAAATATTTTTCGAATCAATAGAGCCGAGGTCGGGCACCGACAGCACCCGCGCGTAGAACAACGCGCCGAAGAACGCCGCGAAGAACATCACTTCCGAGAAGATAAACCAACTCATGCTCCAACGGAACGATATGTCGACGTTTCTGCCGTACAAGCGACCTTCGCTCTCTTTGATCACCACGCCGAACCAGCCGAACAGCATGTAGAACAGGATCAAAAAGCCAGCGCCGAGCAAATACATGCCCGCACCGATGCTGTTCATGCTGAAGACTGCACCGAAAGCAAGCGTCAGCAGCGCGATACTGCCAACAATCGGCCAGTGCGACGGCTGCGGCACGAAATATTTGCCGACTGCGGAGGCGGCGGTAGTGGCGGAAGGTGCACTCATAAGCTGGACTCGCTAAATGTGTCGAATGATTGAAATGTTGGGGCTAACCGGGCAAAGGCTTCAGCTTCGCTTGCGCCTCTAACTTCCCGACGGGCGTCTTTGTGGCAGGCGGTACGGCAGCGCCGGGGACTTCAAAAAAAGTGTATGACAGGGTTATGGTGTTGATGTCTTTTGGCAGCGCAGGATCGACGACGAACACAACCGGCATATATCTAGTTTCCTGCGCGACAAACGTCTGCTTCGCGAAACAAAAACACTCAAGTTTTTTGAAATATTCTGCGGCCTGTGACGGACCATAACTTGGTATCGCTTGCCCAACCATGTCACGCGCGGTGGTGTTGTGAACCTCGTACATGACCGTCGTAAGTTCGCCAGGGTGAACGGTTAGCGTAGAGAGCTCTGGCTTGAAACTCCACGGCAGATTGCGCGTGTTGGCGTCAAACTCAATCTTGATGCTTCGCGACAAATCCACTTGCGTGTTCTTCAACTGTTCCGGTTTCATGAAGTCGTTGACGCCGGTGACTTCACAGATTTTTTTGTAGATCGGAACCAGCGCAAAGCCGAACACGAACATCACCGCCACGAAGACGATGAGTTTCTTCAACATTTCGCGATTCAGAAGAGCGAACATGAGTGTGTAGTGCCTCTAGCCGAACTTGTTGTACCAGATAGAAAGCATCAACGCGAGCGCTACTCCGCCCAGCACCCATCCGGTGCGGAGATTTCGGCGGCGAAGCGCTGCTGCCGCTGTGCTTCTATCGGTACCAGTTGCCATTTACTTAAACGCTGGTGGGGTTTCAAATGTGTGATACGGGGCAGGTGACGGCACGGTCCACTCCAGGCCCTCAGCTCCGTCCCATGGTTTTGCGGCAGCGCGAATGCCGCTCTTGCCCTTAATCATGCGGATAACCACGACAATGAAGAAGATTTGCGCCAAACCGAAGGCAAACGAACCAATTGAGGACACCATATTCCACTCAGCAAACTGCATGTTGTAATCAGGAATACGGCGAGGCATTCCAGCAAGACCGAGGAAATGCTGCGGGAAGAAGGTGACGTTAAACGCAATCAGTGACCACCAAAAGTGAATCTTGCCGAGCTTTTCTTCATACATCCATCCCGTCCACTTAGGGCCCCAGTAATAGACAGCAGCGAACGCGGAGAACAACGCACCAGCGACCATTACGTAGTGGAAATGCGCAACGACGTAGTAAGTGTCGTGCAACTGGATGTCCACAGGGGTAAGCGACAAAACCAAGCCGGTAAAGCCGCCGAGGGTGAACAAAAATAGGAAGCCGAGGCAGAACAACATCGGTGTTTCTAGCGTGATGGAACCACGCCACATCGTCGCCAACCAGTTGAAGATTTTGGCGGCGGTCGGCACCGCGATCAGCATCGTTGCAAACATGAAATACAACTGACCGGCCATTGGCAAGCCGGTGGTGTACATGTGGTGTGCCCAGACGATGAACGACAGAATCGCGATAGAGGCAGTGGCGTAAACCATCGACGCGTAACCGAACAACGGTTTACGAGAGAAAGTCGGGATGATTTGCGACACCACACCGAACGCTGGCAGCGCAATGATGTAAACCTCTGGGTGACCGAAGAACCAGAAAATATGCTGGAACATTACCGGATCGCCGCCACCGGCTGCATTGAAAAACGTGGTGCCGAAGTGACGATCTGTGAGCAGCATCGTGACCGCGCCTGCGAGCACAGGCATCGTGGCGATCAACAGAAACGCCGTAATCAGCCAAGTCCACGCGAACATCGGCATTTTCATCATTGTCATGCCCGGGGTGCGCAGATTCAAGATGGTGGTGATGATGTTGATGGAGCCCATGATGGAGGACGCGCCCATGATGTGAATAGCAAAAATCATCATGTCCATGCCCATACCCGCCTGAATCGACAGCGGTGGATACAGCGTCCAGCCACCGGCAGCGGCACCACCGGGAACAAAAAGCGATCCAATCAGCAGGATTGCGGCTGGTGGCAGCAGCCAGAACGACCAGTTATTCATGCGCGCAAAGGCCATATCCGGCGCGCCTAATTGCAACGGTAGCATCCAGTTCGCGAAGCCCACGAAGGCCGGCATGATCGCTCCGAAGATCATCACGATGCCGTGCAATGTCGTCATCTGGTTGAAGCGCTCGGGCTCAAGAATTTGCAGGCCCGGTTGAAACAGCTCGGCGCGGATCAGCATCGCCATGATGCCGCCGGAAATAAACATGACGAAACTGAACCACATGTACATCGAGCCGATGTCCTTGTGGTTGGTCGTCGTCACATAACGCATGATCCCCGTCGGCACGTGATGATGATCATCATGTCCTGCGTGGTCGTGCCCTGTGTTCGTGCCGTGTGAGGCGTCGTGTGGAACGCTTGCCATGATTTACTGCTCCTGAACTATTCGCTACTAACTAATACTCTACGAACGCGGCTGGTTTGACCCGCGTGGCTCAAACACCGATGTTGATTTCTACACGGCGAGCTTCTTTATTGTCGGCAGCACCCGTGATTTCGGCGGGTGGCTTCATATTGATTTGGTCTCGCTTTACGCCAGCGGCTTCAAGTGCGGCGCGAACGGCGATGACCCGTTCTGTTGCCAACCCAAGATTGGCGACGCTGTCACCCGTTTTGTCGGTGTAGCCCGTGATGTCCACTTTTGCGCCGCCTTTACTCTTCAAAAAGGCAAGCGCCGCATCAATCGATTCTTTGGCGTCAGCGGGCAAGTCTTTCTTGCCAGTAACGAAATACAGCATGGCGGGCAGTGTGGTCGCCACGGCTGCCCCAACGGGTACCGGTGTGGCAACTGGTGCTGCAGCGTCTGCGGCCACAGTGCCCGCTGGCAACACGCCGCCATTACGGGCTTTCGCGAAGTCGATAGGCTGCGCAAATTCAGCGGCCTTGTTCGACCAACTGCTTCGCGTGTACGCCATCACTCCAGCCAAGTCCTTATCGCTCAGATGTTTGAACGATGCCATCGATGTCCCCGCTTTGCCGTTCAGCAACAGCGTGATCTGGTCAAGTTTTGGTCCGTTAACGAGTTTCGAGCCGTCAAGCGCGGCAAACTGTCCCGGTACGCCCTTACCAGTAGGCTGATGGCAGCCCTGGCAACCGCCGCTGCCTTCGTACACTGTTTTACCGTGAGCAACCAATTCATCGCGTGTGTAAGTCTTGGTATCCACGGCGACTGCGGTACTGGTCGCTTTACCAACGCCATATTTATCTTTTTGAGCCGCAAGCCAGACGTCATAGTCCGCCTGCGTCTTTACTTCAACGACGATAGGCATGAAACCGTGCTCTTTGCCACACAGCTCCGCACAATTGCCGCGATAGATGCCGGGGCGATCGGCGCGGAACCAGGCATCACGAATGAAGCCGGGGATCGCGTCTTGTTTGACGCCAAGCGCGGGTACCCACCAAGCGTGGAGTACATCGTTGGCGGTAATCAACACACGCACTTTTTTTCCAACAGGAACCACTAGCGGGTTATCGACTTCCAGCAAATAGTTTTCGCCACGCACCTCGCCGCCTTTGATTTGTGCCAGCGGCGTGGCAAGTGTAGATACGTACCCAAAGCCATCATGGATATAGTCGTATCCCCATTTCCACTGGTAGCCAGTTACCTTGATCGTCATTTCAGGCGCAGACGAGTCACGCATGTCAAGCACCGCTTTTGTAGCCGGGAAGGCCATCACTAGCAGGATAAAAAACGGAATGATCGTCCATAGCGCTTCAACCGTCGCACTCTCGTGAAACTGAGACGCTTTGCGACCACTGCTTTTGCGGTGCGCGTAAAGCGAATAAAACATCACACCAAATACACCGAAGAAAATGACGACGCAAACGACGGTAATGAGGGTATGCAAATCAAACATCTGCTGTGCAATCGCAGAGTTAGGTGTCTGCAAATTCATCTTCCAGTCGGCAGCGGCCGACAACGGCAGCATCGCCGCGACCGATGACACGACAGACGCACCGATTGCTTTCTTAGGCAATACAGCCGACCGTAAAAATTGATTAGCCATAGTGTTCAATTCAATTATGTTTCGCACAACCCACACCCTAATTTATTCTCGACGCGCCCGACGCGCACTGGTGCGCAAACTGACGAGTCGCCAGCGCCGCACGCAGATCGCGTAATGCCTGATGCTGCTCTGCCACCGGCAAAAACTCTAGTAACTCCACACAACGACCGGACTGAAGGAGCCGCACCCCGTGTGATCCGCCCATGCGATCACGCTTGAGCTCTGTTGACATCCAGCCGCGATTAAATTCGAAGCGCTGCGCATGCTGCCTGCGATAACGGTCGATCTTTACTCGCGATTCCGTAACCTCTACGCAATCGCGATCATCAATCGCTCGCTCGAGCCACCAAAAAGCGACCGCAACGCACATGATTTCAAGACCAGCGAACGGCAGAATCATCCACACGCCTGCAAACCACCAAAGAAACAGCGCGAACGATAGTGAAGCAGTTGCCACCGCGCCGAGCACAGCAATGCGGACTCGACGTGACGTCGAAAACCGCCTTCGCCATTCGAGAGTGACCGCGAGGTTGACCGAATCCATACTGCAATTACGATCTAAGCTGAGCTTTGATTGTCTTGGAAAACCCTCGAAGTTTAGCAAACTTGTCAGTCTTGCCTAAACCGCAGCGACCGCAATACTGGCGAGTGCGCACGACGCGACGCGGCTAAATTGCGAATCCGCACGACTAGTCAGAATAATGGGCACGCGAGTCCCCTGAACAATCCCGGCACATTCACCGCCACCCACATAGACAAAACTTTTGTAGAGCATATTTCCCGAGTTCAGATCTGGCACCACGAGGAGATCGGGAACGCCGGCAACGGCAGAGACGATGCCCTTGGCGGCTGCGGCAGTCGCCGAAATGGCGTTGTCGAAGCCAAACGGGCCCTCGACCGTCGCGGAGCCGAATCGCCCGGACACTGCCAGGGCGACCAGTTCCTGCGCATCGATCGTCGCAGGCATTCGTTCGTGAACCGTCTCTACCGCTGCCAGGATCGCCACTTTTGGGGCGCGAACCCCAAGTTGGACAAGCAATCGCACCGCGGTAGTTATGGCGTCGGCTTTGGTGCGCACATCCGGCGCGATATTGATCACAGCATCAGTGAGTGCGATCAGCTTTGGGTAACGCGGCAAATCGAACACAAAAGTGTGCGTAATACGGGTTTCCGTACGCAAACCGGAGTCACGAGCGACGACTGCCCCCATCAATTCATCGGTATGCAGATTTCCTTTCATCAACGCTGAAACCCGGTTGTCAGCCGCGTCCATTGCAGCCCTACGCGCCGCATCAACCGGTGATTCGCCAGTGTCCTCGATACGCCCCAGCAAAGACAAATGCAATTGCTCGGCGAGCGCGCGAATGCGCGCGTCAGCACCATAGAAAACCGGCTCAATTAGCCCAGCAAGCGCAGCATCGATGGCTGCTCGCAACGACGACGCATCATGCGGGTAGACAATGGCTGTAACTAACGGGGGCAGCGACTTCGCTCGTTCGATCAACCCCGAAAGCTTGGGATGCGTAAGACGATAGTCGCGCTCCACATCACTACCAGTCAAGCGTTTGGCCGATTTGCTCAGCGGCCTCTTTAAGCGTGGGCAGAAATTCCATCGCCTGCGTCACGCTCATCCTCGATACCGGCCCGTGCACAGCCACAGCAGCGACCACGCGCTCTTGATCGTTAAGTACAGGCACCGCCAGACAGCAAATACCGGACAAGTATTCTTCGTTGTCCACCGCGAAGCCACCGCGACGTACTTTGGTGAATTCAAGCTCCAGTTGCCGTAGTGACGTCAACGTATTTTTCGTGTGCGCAATCAGCGGCGCACTCGTCAAAAGGCGGTCGCGCATACGTTTGGCGGAGTGGGCAAGAAACAGCTTGCCACTCGCGCTGGCGTACAGCGGCACCTTGGAGCCCGCATGCAGATTGATGCGCAGCGGCCATGACGATTCAACACGATCAAGATACATGACGTGATGACCGTTGGGAATGGTCAAATTACACGTCTCGCCGACCTTCTCCACCAGTTCTTCCAGAATGGCGCGACGCGCCGAGCGATGCGGCGAGTGCAGCAACACATTGGCCGCCAGATTGGTCAGACGCTCTCCGGGAACATAACGCTTGGCGTCAGGCTCGCGAAGCAAAATGCCCGCTTCTTCCAACGTGGTGAGAATGCGAAACACCGTCGGCTTCGGCAGGCCCACGGCCTGCATGATCTCGGTCAGGCTGACTGAGCGCTCGCTGTTCGCCACAAACTCCATCACCGTCAGCGAGCGCAGCGCCGCCGATCCGGCCTCGCGGCCCTCTTTGTGCTCGTCCTCGTGCTCGCCTGACATCTTATGTTCCTAAGTTAATCGCAGCCACATTATGCACAATTCGCCAAAACTTCTAGAAAATGAAACAACCGGATTCGTTTTTTTGGATTTGAGAATGCCCCGAGCCCGCGTTCCCAGCACACTTGTCAGCAGTTTCAATAGTTGAGAACTTCCCATGGCAACCAAGCCGTCAAAAAAGACCACCCAGATCGCAAAAATTGCGAAGACTGCGGCCAAACAAAGCGCCAAGGTTGATCGTCGCGTTACCAAAGGCAAAGTCAAGATGACGCCGTCGGAGGCGTTCGTCGAAACTATGGTTTCACAGGGCGTGACCGACATTTTCGGCATCGTCGGCTCCGCCTACATGGACGCGCTGGATCTATTCGAAACCGCAGGCATTCGCTTCATTTCCGTTGCGCACGAGCAGGGCGCGGGGCACATGGCCGACGGTTTCTCACGGGTGTCCGGTCGCCACGGCGTATGCATCGGACAAAACGGCCCAGGCATCACCAACTTTGTGACGCCGACCGCTGCGGCTTACTGGGCGCATTCGCCCGTGGTTGTGATCACGCCAGAGACCGGTTCCATGACCTTGGGCCTGGGTGGCTTTCAGGAGACAGATCAGTTGCCGATCTTCTCCAAAATCACCAAGTTTCAGGCGCACGTAAACAATAAAGCGCGCATGGCTGAAATGACGGCGCGCGCGTTTGACCGCGCGCACATCGAACTGGGCCCGACTCAACTCAACATTCCCCGCGACTTTTTCTACGGTGAAGGCGAATACGAAATTCCAGCACCAATCACCATCGAACGCGGCGCGGGCGGCGAAGGCGCGCTAGATGAAGCCGCCGAGCTGCTATCAAAAGCGAAATTCCCGGTGATTTTGTCGGGTGGTGGGGTGATCATGGGCAACGGCATTGACGCGGCGATCAAGCTCGCGGAACTGCTCGATGCGCCGGTGTGCAACAGCTATCTGCACAACGACAGCTTCCCCGCTAACCACCGTCTTTGGTGCGGGCCACTGGGCTATCAGGGCTCCAAGGCGGCAATGAAATTGATCGCCAGGGCGGACGTCGTGGTGGCACTCGGCACGCGTCTCGGCCCGTTTGGCACATTGCCGCAACACGGCATTGATTACTGGCCAAAGAACGCGAAGATCATCCAGATTGATGCCGACGCCAAGATGTTGGGGCTGGTCAAAAAGATCTCTGTAGGAATCTGCGGTGACGCGCGTGCTGCGGCACTGGCACTGGTTGCGCGCCTCGAAGGCAAATCGCTGGCGTGCCATGCGAACCGCGATGCGCGTCTCGCCACGGTCGCTAAAGAGCGCAAAGCGTGGGAGAAAGAACTCGACAGCTGGACGCACGAAACCGACGCATATTCCATCGAAGTGGCAAAAGCATCGAAATATATGCATCCGCGGCAAGTGCTGCGTGAACTGGAAAAAGCGATGCCCGCCCGGGCAATGGTATCGACCGACATTGGCAATATCTGCTCCGTGTCGAACAGCTATCTGCGCTTCAACGAGCCGCGCTCCATGTTTGCCGCGATGAGTTTCGGCAACTGCGGTTACGCGTTCCCGACCATCATCGGAGCCAAGCTTGCCGCGCCAGATCGAGCCGCGATTGCCTACGTCGGCGATGGCGCGTGGGGCATCAGCTTCAACGAAGTGCAAACCTGCGTACGTGAAAACATTCCGGTCACGGCCATCGTGTTCAACAATGGTCAATGGGGTGCCGAGAAAAAGAACCACGTTGACTTCTACAACCGTCGCTATCTCGGCGTCGCGCTCGACAACCAGCCGCACTGGGCCAACGTTGCCGTCGCGATGGGCGCGGAAGGTTTGCGCATCGATCAACTCGCAGACGTTGGTCCAGCGTTGGCTGAGGCGTGCGAAGCGCAACGGCGCGGCAGAACCACGATCCTCGAAATTATGGTCACCAAGGAGCTGGGCGACCCGTTCCGCCGTGATGCTTTGGCACTGCCTACTCGCTTCTTGAATAAGTACAAACATACTGAAATCAAAAAGTAATCTAGCTACCATGTTGAATGAGGGCGCGTTTTGTGAGGTCAATTTGTCGACCAGAGCGTTCGAATCGACGCAATGAATAGCCCAAGTTTTCATAGGAGGAATTTATGCAGCCAGTGTCTCGCTTGCTCACCCTAGCACTCGCCACCGCGAGTCTCGTCTTTGCCTCGGCCAGCCAAAGCCAAAGCTGGCCTGTCAAGCCGGTGCGCCTGATCAATCCGTTCCCGGCAGGTGGTGGCACCGACACCTTCGCGCGTCCGCTGTCAGCTCAACTTAGCAAGCAGCTTGGACAGCAATTCATCGTCGAGAACATTGGCGGCGCAGGTGGTACGATCGGCGCTGCGCAGGCGGCTCGCGCAGCGGGCGACGGCTATACGTTTTTGATCGGCGCGGTACACCACACGATTGCCCCTTCAATTTATCCGAAACTGACCTATGACATTGAGAAGGACTTCGTGCCTGTCACGTTGCTCGCCATAGTCCCCAATGTGATCATTGTGCAGCCCGACAAGTTGCAAGCAAAGACGGTCAAAGAGCTGGTGGATTTCGCCAAGGCCAATCCTGGCAAGCTCAATTTCGGCTCCCCAGGATCGGGCACATCGCAGCACCTCGCAGGCGAGCTGTTCAAGGTGAACAACCAGATAAACATGGTGCACGTGCCGTATAAAGGAATGGGCCCCGCCATGCAGGACTTTCTGGCTGGACAGCTTGATCTCGTCATGGACGGGATGGGTGCATCCGCCGCACAAATTAAGGCTGGTAAAGCGCGCGCGATTGGCCTCATGGCAGCGCAGCGCTCGCAGCACTTCCCGGACATACCAACGTTGGTCGAGCAGGGTTACGCCAATTCGGAAGTGGCCACTTGGTACGCGCTTTGGGCGGTCAAAGGAACGCCACCGGAGATCATCGACAGAATGTACCGAGAAACCGTCAAGGCGTTGGAGGAACCCAACATCAAGCTCGGCTGGGCGAATGCAGCTGCGGAGCCCGGCGGTATGGCACCTGCGGAATTCGGGAAATTCGTGCGCAGTGAAATCGAGCGGTGGGCCAAGGTTACGAAGGCATCGGGCGCGAAGCTGGACAATTGATGGTCGACTGGCTCTCACATGAGTGAAGTCGCGACTGTTGCGGCGCTTGTCGAGCGCGCTCGCTCCGCACAGACGATTGCAGAAACTTACGATCAAGCGCAAGCTGATCGTGTCTGTGCCGCAGCCGCGTGGGCGATCATGGAGCCGTCGCGCAACCGCGCGCTCGCTGAGCTTGCTGTCCGCGACACGGGCCTTGGCAATGTGGCTGACAAGATACAGAAGAATCATCGCAAAACACTCGGCTTGATGCGCGACTTGCATGGCGCGAAGTCCGTGGGTGTGATCGCTGAAAACAAAGCGACCGGCATCACGGAGATTGCGCGGGCTGCAGGTGTGGTCGGTGCGATAACGCCTTCGACCAACCCCGGCGCGACGCCCGCGAACATGATCATTAACGCGATGAAAGGCCGGAATGCCATCATCCTCGCGCCCTCGCCAAAGGGCGCATCTACGGCTGAATTGCTGCTGCAATATGTGTACGCGGAGTTTGATCGCATCGGTGCACCGCATGATCTGGTGCAGGTGCTGCCGTCACCGGTCAGCAAAGCGCTGACGTACGAGTTGCTGCAACAGGTTGATCTGATTGTCGCGACCGGATCGCAAGCGAATATTCGTGCGGCTTATTCGAGCGGAAAGCCTGCCTTCGGCGTGGGTGCGGGCAACGTGGCCGTCATCGTTGATGCGAGCGCTGATTTGGCGACGACGGCCGAGCGCATTGTCAGGTCAAAAATGTTCGACAACGCGACGAGTTGTTCGAGTGAAAACAGTGTGGTCATCATTGACGCTGTCTACGATGCCATGATCACAGCGCTTGAAGCGCAGGGCTGTATTTTGCTCAGCGCCGACGAAAAGACGCAACTACAAAACGTCATGTTTCCGTCGGGCAAACTGTCAGCAGTCGTTACCGCGAAAACAGCGCCAGAGATTTCAGCGATTGCCGGGCTGGATCGGACAACTGGTGCGCGAGTTTTGATGGTGAACGAAACGGGCATTGGCCCAGACTCTCCGTTCTCGGGGGAGAAATTGTCGCCTGTGATGACGATCTACCGCGCGGCAGATTTCGACGCGGCGGCGCGCATCGTTAACGACATTTACGCTTATCAGGGCGCAGGCCATTCGGTGGGAATTCACGCCTCGCCTGACCGAGCGGATGAACTCGCGGTTCAACTCGGGCTGACGCTGCCTGTCGCGCGCGTGATCGTGAATCAGGCGCACTGTATCGCAACAGGCGGAAGCTTCGACAACGGTTTGCCGTTTTCGCTGTCGATGGGTTGTGGCACGTGGGGCGGCAATAGTTTCAGCGACAATTTGACGTATCGAAACTTCCTCAACATCACGCGAATCGCGCGACCGATTCCACAAAACATGCCTGATGAGTCCGAGCTGTTTGCAGGTTATTTTTCTCACGTCAATCAATGACCGTCGCAGCCACGTTGCGTGACGCTCTGCTTGCGCACGAGCAAGCGCAGCCCGACGCGCCGCTGCTGATTTCGCCGGAGACCGGCGAACTACTGACCTACGAAAAATTCGCGAAGGAAGCGCGGCAGCTTGCCGCACGTTACGCTGCGCATGGTCTGGTTCCCGGCGATCACGTTGGATTTTTGCTGCACAACGGCCATCAGACCACAACGATTTTTCTCGCCACAATGGCTGCGGGATTCGTGGTTACGCCGCTGAATCTGCTAGCGCACGGTGCGCAGCTCGCGTACGTACTCGAACATAGCGACGTGAAACTGGTGTTCACCTCAACGCATTACGAAGCGCAGTTGCGCACTGCGCTTGCGATGATGGCGAGCGAACGCTCAGCCAAAATTCGCGTGGAAGTGATTGACTCTGACGCGCCAAATGCACATGCGGGTTACGGTGAAATCGAACTCGATCAATCCGCAAACAGCGAGTCGCCTGCGCTGCTGATGTACACGTCGGGCACGACTGGCCAACCGAAAGGCGCGCTGTTGACGCACGCCAATCTGCTACACGCCGGACGTTCGGTGTGCGACTGGCACAGTCTGACAAACACGGATCGTGTTTTGTCGTCGTTGCCGCTGTATCACATCAACGGTCAGTGCATCGCGACCATCGCGCCGTTCGTGAGCGGGGGCAGCATCGTCGCGCCACATAAATTTTCGGCGAGCGCGTGGTGGGGCTGGGTCGAGCGCTATGAACCATCCTGGCTCAATCTGGTGCCGACCATCATCGCGTATTTGTTGAACGCTGCCGACGCCAACACCAAAGTGTGGCCGGCAATCAGATTTGCGCGCTCCGCCTCCGCGCCGCTGCCGCCCGATCAACATCGCGCGTTCGAAGCGATGTTCGGCATTGGCGTGATTGAGGCGATGGGCATGACCGAATGCGCGTCTGTCGTGTTCTGTAATCCGCAGCAACAGAGCCTGCGCAAATACGGAACGCCGGGGCTGCCGTGTGGTGTCGAGACACGCGTGGTTTCGACGGAGACGAGCGCGGTGTTGGCCGATCAAGTCACAGGCGAGATACAGCTGCGCGGCAGCAACGTGATGCTCGGTTACTACAATGCATCGGAGAAGACTGCCGACGCGATGACACCCGACGGCTGGCTGCGCACGGGCGATCTGGGTCATCGTGATTCGGACGGGTTTTACTTCGTCACGGGCCGCATCAAGGAGCTGATCATCAAGGGCGGCGAGAATATTGCGCCGCGTGAAATTGACGAGGTGCTGCTTGCTCATCCTGCTGTGCTGGAAGCCGCGGCCGTGGGCATTCCTGATGTAAATTACGGGCAGGAAATTCTTGCTGCCGTCGTACTCAAACCTGGCGTGCAATGCGACGAAGCCGTGCTGCGTGAACACTGCATTCGCGTGCTTGGGCGCTACAAAACGCCAAAGGTTTTTCGCTTTGTTGATGAGCTTCCGAAAGGACCGTCCGGCAAGGTGCAACGTCTAAAACTTTTAGACTGATGTGTGTCACCGCATTTGCCTGGAACCCGCATAGCGAGATGCCACTCCTGCTCGCCGCTAATCGCGATGAGTTCTTTGCGCGGCCGACTGAGTCGATGCGTTGGTGGCCGGATTCACCGGTACTCGCGGGGCGCGATCTCAAGGCGAATGGCGCATGGTTGGGCATCACTCGCCATGGTCGGTTTGCGTTGCTTACCAATATTCGCAATCCGGGCTTGCGGCGCGAAAGTGCACCGTCACGCGGAAACATCACCAAGCATTTTCTCGAATCAACGGTGCCAACTGCGACGTTCGTCGCAGCGTTGGCTTCCATCGCGTCGCGTTACGAGGGCTTCAATTTTTTGTGTGGGCAAGTAAATGGCGATTCGCGCGAGTTGTGGTTTCTCAACTCGGCAGAGCGTGTCGCCCAGCGATTGGTTCAAGGCAAATACGGCCTCTCAAACGCGTCGCTTGATACCGGCTGGCCAAAGCTCACGCGATTGAAACAGGGGCTGCGTCATGCGCTAGCCGAACGCGATTCTCTAGCGCAGGACGCGCGCTTGCTGCGCCTGTTGCGCAACACCACGCCGACGCCCGAACGGCAATTGCCGAACACCGGCGTGCCGCTGGAATGGGAGCGCGCGTTGGGTTCTATCTTCATCAATCGCGACGGTTACGGCACGCGAGCGTCCACTGTTTTGCGCATGAGTGGAAGAAGTGCGGACGTTTCAGAGGTCAATTACGCGCACGACGCGAGCATCAGTCAGCGCAATGATTTTTCGTTCGAGATTTTGCCTGTTTCGTAGCAAAACTTTAGGGCACTTCTATAAATTACGAAATAGTTGCGCGCAAAGCGTCGATACGTTTTTTTGGAGCATTGGCCGGGTTCGGCGATCAAGGCACCCGTTTGATCGGACGCATGCGTCGTCTTCATCGTGCTTTTCGTCATGGGTTGGGTCGTTTGCATCGGACTTCTGCGGCCTTTTATGCCGCCACTGACATTTTTCGCGCACCTACCCTGTCGAACTTGAACACTCGGTGGCGAATCAGCGTCTCCACCCGACACAGGTTGTAGACCAGATTTATCAGCCCAATGCCGACGACTGCACGCGCCTTGCCGATCGAGCGCAAGAAGATGCCGCCCATCGATGTCTCCATGCTGCCAAACACATGCTCAACACGCGCCCGGGTGCGGCTCTTCTCGGTGTTGTGGGCGTCTTGTTGCTCGGTAAGCGGGGTGTTCTTCCACGCGCGCTCGTGAATCTGGCTGTCGTGCCCGCTCTGGTTGAGTGAAAGCTCGGTGGCAACACTCCGGTAGGCGCTGTCGGCAAACACCGCGCGTCCGCCCGCGCCGTCTCCTGTTGCCGGTCGCAGCACCACGGCAAGCTCTTGTGAGTCATGCACACTGGCGTCGGTTACGCTGTAGGCGGCAATGAGCTTACTTGCCTTATCCACGTTGATGTGATTTTTGTAGCCGTAGTGGTTCTGCCCGCCTTTCTTCGTCCAGCGCGCATCGGTGTCCTTTTGCCGCAGCTTGGCGGGCGTGTCGCCCCAGGCAAGCGGTATCGCACCGTCTTTGATCAGTGCGTTGTTCTCCACACCGTTTCGCTGGATCGGCACCGGCACGAAGGTGGCGTCAATGATCTGTCCGCTGTTCATCATCACGCCCAGCTCACTGAGTGCTCGGTTGAAGAGCTCGAACAGGGGCTCGATCAAACTCGCCTCTTTCAGCGCGTCACGAAACGCCCAGACGGTGCGCGAATCAGGCACATCCCCCGCGAGCATGACGCCGAGAAAGCGCATGAAGCTCAGACGATCAGTCACCTGATATTCAAGCTGCTCATCCGAGAGCCGGTATTTGTTCTGCAACACGAGCATCTTGAACATGAGCACCCGATCAACGGGCTTTCGGCCAGCGTTGCTCTTGCGAGATTTCTCGTCAACGCGCAACAGAAGCGGGCGAAACAGTTCCCAGTCAATGGCGCGACTCAGCCGCTCCAGCGGGTCGCCACTGCGGCTCAATTGGCGGTAGCGCTCTTCAAGGTCAAAGAAGCTGGTCTGCATGCGTGGGTGTCTTGTTTCAGCGTTCTATCTGTAACGTTCAACCACTGCTG
>ENA-OBLH01000195-OBLH01000195.1-metagenomes-genome-assembly--contig:-NODE-195-length-22026-cov-2.86127_pt1 | contig 22026 bp, 20 predicted proteins | sample MGYA00153382_OBLH01 | MGnify analysis MGYA00153382
GCTGCGGTGGCGACCGTGGTTGCCCTGCGCGGCGTTGCGTCCGCACGTAGAAGTCCAGAGGCAGGGGTCCAGGGGCAGCGATCCATAGGCAGCGGTCCAGGGGCAGGTGCAGGCGTGCAGGCCCGGGCGGACAGGCACTAACCTGCGCAGGTGACTGACTTTGCGCAAGCGACAGACAACTCGATGCGTCGCAGCCTGGCTCGTGCCCATGGTGGCAAGGCTCTGGACGAGGCCGAGGCGCTGGTGCTGCTCGATGCTCGAGGCGGCGACCTTGACCGTCTGTTCGAGGTCTCGACCCGGGTGCGTGACGCCGCGATGGTCGCGGCCGGGCGGCCAGGGGTCGTGACCTACTCCCGCAAGGTCTTCATCCCGCTGACCCGTCTGTGCCGGGACCGTTGTCACTACTGCACTTTCGTGACCGTCCCGCAGCGACTGCCCGCGCCCTACCTCTCCCCTGACGAAGTGCTGGCCATTGCCCGCGCGGGTGCAGCCCAGGGCTGCAAGGAGGCGCTCTTCACCCTTGGTGACCGTCCCGAGGACCGCTGGCCGCAGGCTCGCGAGTGGCTGGACGCCCACGGGTATGACGACACGCTGGCCTACCTGCGGGCCATGGCGATCCGGGTGCTCGAGGAGACAGGCCTGCTGCCGCACCTCAACCCGGGGGTGATGTCCTGGTCGGATCTGCAGCGGCTCAAGCCGGTTGCCCCGTCGATGGGCATGATGCTCGAGACGACGTCGCGTCGGCTTTTCGAGGAGCCGGGGCAGGCCCATTTCGGCTCACCGGACAAGGACCCGGCCATTCGGCTTCGGGTGCTCGAGGACGCCGGCCGGGTGGGAATCCCGTTCACCACGGGCATCCTGGTGGGCATCGGCGAGACCACGCAGGAGAGGCTCGACTCGATCCTGGCGATCCGGCGGGTCGCCCGCGAGTATCGCTCGATCCAGGAGTGCATCGTCCAGAACTTCCGGGCCAAGGACGACACCTCCATGCGCTCGACCCCGGATCTCGATGAGCAGGAGTACCTCGCCACGATCGCGGTGACCAGGCTCCTGCTGGGGCCTTCGGTCAGCGTGCAGGCGCCGCCGAACCTGTCAGAGCCGGGTCAGATCCCGCGTCTGCTCGCTGCCGGCGTCGACGACTGGGGCGGCGTCTCGCCGGTCACCCCGGACCACGTCAACCCCGAGCGACCCTGGCCCGAGATCGACGACCTGCGCCGCTGGACCGGTGAGTCCGGACTGACCCTGTCCGAGCGGCTCACTACCGGGGCGCGATACGTGCTCGGCGCACTTCAGCGGGACGAGCCCTGGATCGACCCCCGCCTCCACCCGCATGTGCGGGCCCTGGCGAACCCGGCGACCGGGCTGGCCGACGAGGGCGCCCTGCCGCAGGGACTGCCGTGGCAGGAGCCGGACGGCGGCATGGGGGCAGCCGGGGCCGGCCGCGGCCGGGTGGACCTCCATCGCGGTGTCGACCAGCAGGGCCGGAGCGCCGACCGCCGCAGCGACTTCGACGAGGTCTACGGCAGCTGGGCCGAGGTGGCCAGCCGGGCACCGGACGCCTTCGCGGCGCCCCTGGCACCTCGCCTCGGCGCCGACGTCCGGGTGGCACTGGCTCGGGCGCAGGATGATCCGGCCGCCCTCACGGACGACCAGTATCTGGCGCTGCTCACCTGCGACGGCGCTGATCTCGAGGCGGTGACCTCGCTGGCCGACGACGTGCGCCGGGACGTGGTCGGTGATGACGTCACCTATGTGGTCAACCGGAACATCAACTTCACCAACGTCTGCTACGTCGGATGCCGGTTCTGCGCGTTCGCCCAGCGCCGGACGGACGCGGACGCCTTCACCCTGTCGCTGGAGCAGGTCGGCCAGCGGGCCGCGCAGGCGCAGGCCCTTGGCGCCACCGAGGTCTGCCTGCAGGGTGGCATCGACCCGTCGCTGGGGCGGACGGCCTACGCGGACATCGTCCGTTCCGTGAAGTCGGCTGCCCCCGGCATCCATGTGCATGCCTTCTCCCCGATGGAGATCGCGACCGCCTCAGCCAAGTCCGGGATTCCGGCACGGGCCTGGCTCGAGGAGCTCAAGGACGCCGGGCTCGACTCGATCCCGGGCACCGCGGCGGAGATCCTCGACGACGAGATCAGGTGGGTGCTGACCAAGGGAAAGCTGCCCTCGGCGCGGTGGATCGAGATCGTAGCGACCGCTCATGAACTGGGTATCCCTTCGAGCAGCACGATGATGTACGGCCATGTCGACCACCCGCGCCACTGGGTCGCCCACCTGCGCACCCTCGCGGCGTTGCAGGACCGCACCGGTGGTTTCACCGAGTTCGTTCCCCTGCCGTTCATTCACACGAACGCTCCGGTTTACCTGGCCGGGCTCGCCCGCCCGGGACCGACGATGCGGGACAACCGCGCGGTCCACGCGGTGGCCCGGCTGATGCTGCACGGTCGCATCCACAACGTGCAGACCTCGTGGGTCAAGCTGGGCGTCAAAGGCACCCAGACGATGCTCAGAGGTGGTGCCAACGACGTCGGCGGGACCTTGATGGAGGAGACGATCAGCAGAATGGCCGGCTCCGAACACGGCTCGGCAAAGACAGCGGCCGAGCTAGAGCTGATAGCCAAAGGCATAGGTCGCCCAGTCCGCCAACGCACCACCACTTACGCGCAAACCTAGGGATGGTGCGCCGGGATCGTGGCCAAACCTAGGGATGGTGCGCGGGGCTAGTGGCCAAACCTAGGGAGGGTGCGGGCTACTGGGCGCTGGATCCGGCGCCGGCAGGCCCGCAAGCTCTCTTTGCGGCCCGGCCATTCGTACCTCTGTCTGTCGGGTGCGGGCAGAACGGTGCTTGCCCAGTAACCTTGTCCCCTGTGAAGACCTTTGAGCAGTTGTTTGCCGAGTTGACCGACAAGGCTGCCACCCGCCCGCAGGGGTCGGGCACCGTCATCGAGCTGGACGCAGGAGTCCATGCCATCGGCAAGAAGATCGTCGAAGAGGCCGCCGAGGTGTGGATGGCTGCTGAGTACGAGGGCGCGACGCGCACCGCCGAGGAGATCAGCCAGCTGGTCTATCACCTCCAGGTGCTGATGATTGCCGCTGACATCTCGCTGGAAGACGTCTACGCCCACCTCTGACCCGACTGCCCATCCGCAACGCTAGGACCTCATCAGATGTTACGAATTGCCGTGCCCAACAAGGGTTCTCTGTCTGTTGCAGCCGCCGAGATGCTGCGTGAGGCCGGGTATCGGGGCCGTCGTGACCCCAAGGAGCTCGTGCTGACCGACGTCGAACAGGACATCGAGTTCTTCTTCCTGCGCCCGCGTGACATAGCGGTGTACGTCGGCTCAGGTAGTCTCGACGGCGGCATCACCGGTCGCGACCTCCTCTTGGACTCGAAAGCCGCCGCGGTCGAGGCGATGCCCCTGGGCTTCGCCGCCTCGACCTTCCGGTACGCCGCTCGACCAGGTGTCGCCACGAGCGTCCAGGACATTGACGGCAAGCGGGTCGCGACCAGCTACGCCGGGCTGGTGTCGGCGCATCTGGCCGAGCATGGTGTCTCGGCAGACGTCGTTCGGCTCGACGGCGCCGTCGAGACTGCCATCACGCTGGGGGTGGCGGACGTGATCGCGGATGTCGTCGAGACCGGGTCCACGATGCGTCAGCAGGGCCTCGAGGTCTTCGGCGACCCGATCCTGCGCAGCGAGGCGGTCCTCATCCAGCGGATGGGCAGCCAGTCGCAGGGCGCCCTCGATATCCTGACCCGCCGTCTCCAGGGCGTCATCACCGCGCACCGCTACGTGATGATGGACTATGACGTTCGGGTTGAGCTGGTTGAAAGGGCCTGCGCCCTCACCCCCGGCCTGGAGTCGCCGACGGTGTCACCGCTGCACGAGAAGGGCTACGTCGCAGTGCGTTCCATGGTGCCGCGCAACCGCACGAACCAGCTGATGGACGACCTCTCACCGATATTGCCGCGTGCCGGCTCTGATGCCCGGCAAACCGAATGACGGTGGCACCCGGTCGGACCCGTATGCCGTGTTTCGTCCGCACCGGGGCCGCAGAGTCGCCCTGACGATGTCAGCGCTGTCCCTGGTGATCTTCACCGGGGTCGCGCTGTCGATGCCGTGGGTGGATCCGCAGTTCGGCGGCTGGGGAGTGCTGGACCGGTTGATCCTGGTCCTGTGCGGCCTTGCCTTCACAACGGCCCTTTGGCGCTTCGCGTCGATTCGGGCTATCCCCTCCACGCAGGGACTGGTGATCCGCAACCTGGTCACCACCCGCACCGTGGAGTGGGCGCAGATCATCCGTGTGCAGTTCGGGGGCGGCGCTCCCTGGGTGAGCGTGGACCTCGACGACACCGATACCGTTGCGGTGATGGCGATCCAGAAGGCCGACGGTGTCTTCGGCCGGGCCGAGGCGTCGCGGTTGTCGGCGCTGGTACAGGTCCACAGCCGGCCCCGCACCACTGACTGAGGTCTTCGTCGGCCCGATGACCACGGGTTCAGGGGAGATCAGTCGAGTTCAGGGGAGATCAGATGAGCAGGACGGATCAGACGTCAGGGTGAGCCGAGGTCAGGCGTCGCCTCGTCGTAGTCGTCCGCGAGTCCGTCCGCAGGGGCGGGAACCCGGGTATAGGCCTCGACATACGTCAGGCCGGTGAGCATGAGCAGATCCACGACGACTGACCGTACCTGGGCGCGGATGACCTCAGCCGACAGGCTCGTCTGAGGCTCCACCTGCGAGGATGATCGCGCCAGCGCAGCGAGGGCGGCGCGAGAGCCGGTGGCCAGCCGCCGCTCACCGAGCTGAACCGCAATCTCGGCGGTGACGTCAGCCAGCGACGAGATCAGGTCCACATAGGGGGCCGGGACCTCTTCGCCGACCCTGACCGCGACCGAGGCACGCCGCACCAGGACACGGATGTTGCGGATCGCGCGGTCCAGAGGCTCCATCAGGTCGGCGATCGCCTGCACTCCTGGCAGATGTCGTCGCCTGAACGGTGAGAGCCGGACCACGGCGATACCCTCCGCGGAGAGATCACGCAGCTCGTCCAGGGCATGCTCTGAGTTGCGGGCCCGTGTCAGCGTAGCGATGGCCAGGTCCAGGTCGGACTGGCGCAGGGCTCTGGCGGTGCAGGTGAGGATCGAGGAGAGCTCCTCGACGACGACTGCTGCCTGTGCCCGCGGCCGGCGAAGTGGGGACGCAGGGGTGATCGTCGCCGCCAGGAGGGCGACGCAGCCCCCGACCACGGCGTCGACCCAGCGGCTCACGGCATACTCCTGCTGGACCACCAAAGTGGTGACGATGACCGACTGAACACCCGCCTGGGTCACCAACATCGTGCCGGCCCCGAACAGCACCGCAATCGTCATGGCGGTGAGGGCCACCAGCGCGATCTGCCAGACCCCCGAGCCGGCGAAGTGCACGAAGATGTCACCGACCAGCACTCCGATCGCCACCCCTATCGTGACGTCGATGACGCGCCGAAGCCGCTGACCGTAGGACATGCCCAGGCAGAGCATGACCGTGACCGGTGCGAAGAAAGCGTTCTGGTGATGGAGCAGGCCCGTGGCAACCCACCAGGCCACCGCCGCCGCCGTGGAACATTGAACAATGAAGAACGACCGTTGGCGAAGTCGTGCGAATCGTTGACCCATCGACGCTTTGGAGCGTTGCGCCGCGCGGGGTGCCAGCGCCGCGCCCCACGAGCGCCACCGAGCGATCAGGGAGGTCATGGGCTTAGCCGTTCTGGTCGTAGGTCGCGGCTTCCGCAGCCCTCAGGTTCGTCGATTCTACAAGGGTTCAAGGCCGCCCACCGGTGGCGACCCGGTGTGCACGATGAGGTCCGCCGTGCCGCGCGTCCCGTCGGCCGCGAACAGGGCCTCCTCGCCGGCAGCCCAGCGCTGCCAGTGCGGCAGATACGAGTCGCCGTCACGCTCGATGCCCCGCCGGAATCGTTCATCACGGCCCGCCTCCAGCCAGATGAGCGCCGACTCGAGCTGCCGGCCCGGCTGCGCGCCGGACCCCACCCCCTCCAGGAGCAGGAGGGAGGTGGGAGGCAGGCTGAGCCACTCGCCATACCGATCGTTCTCCCAGTCCCATCGGCGGTATGCCGCCTGCTCACCGCGAGCGAGCGGGGCCAGAACCTGGTCGTGCACGTCGGCAACAGCCTGCGTCAGTCCGTCCCAGCCGGGGTAGAGGTCGTCCATGTGGATGACTCGTGCGTGCGGGAGCCGATCGGCCAGAGCGACGGTGAAGTCGGTCTTGCCCGCACCGCTCGGACCGTCGATGGCGACGACCTTCGTTGTGCCGCAGCGCTTCTGGGCGTCGTTGATGATCACAAGAGCCGCCGCGATCACCTCGTCTGCCTTGGTGAAGTGCATGTCTGGACTGTAGAGCGCCGCAGACAGTCCGATGCTGGTCGGTACGCTCGTGTGGTGAGTGTCGCGATACGGGTCATCCCCTGCCTTGATGTTGACGCCGGCCGAGTGGTCAAAGGGGTCAACTTCGAGAACCTCCGTGATGCCGGTGATCCTGTTGAGCTCGCCAAGCGGTATGACGCTCAGGGCGCCGATGAGCTGACCTTCCTTGACGTCACCGCCAGCAGCGGCAACCGCGAGACGACGTATGACGTGGTTCGCCGAACCGCCGAGCAGGTCTTCATCCCGCTGACCGTCGGCGGTGGCGTGCGGGAGGTCCACGACGTGGACCGCCTGCTACGGGCAGGGGCGGACAAGGTCGGGGTCAACACGGCGGCAGTCTCCCGGCCGGGCCTGATCGGTGACATCGCGGATCGTTTCGGTTCTCAGGTCCTGGTGCTGTCGGCAGATGTGCGGCGCCGCCGTGACGCGTCGGGTTCGCCCACCAGCGGGTTTGAGGTGACCACCCACGGTGGGCGCCAGGGGACCGGCCTCGACGCGATCGCGTGGTGCGCGCGGGCGGCCGAGCTGGGCGCCGGGGAGATCCTGCTGAACTCGATGGACGCCGACGGCACCAAGGACGGGTTCGACCTTGAGCTGATCGAGGCCGTCAGGCGAGCGGTGACTGTGCCTCTGATCGCCAGCGGCGGCGCTGGTGCGATCGCCGATTTCGCACCGGCCGTCGAGGCAGGGGCGGACGCGGTGCTCGCGGCCAGTGTCTTCCACTTCGGCGAGCTGACCATCGGTCAGGTGAAGGAAGCACTGCGCAGCCACGGGCTGCCCGTCCGCTGAAAGCGATCGCGGAGATTGTGGCGCGCCAAGTGTGCGCGAGTGTCGCCGGCAGGCGGCCCGAGTGACCTGAAGCCGGCACCGACCCTAGGTTTGCGGGTTAGATGGCGGCTAGGGCTTCTTCTTTGCGGGGTTGAAGCCGGCACCGTCCCGAGGTTTGCCGGGTTGAAGCCGGCACCGACCCTAGGTTTGCGGGTTAGATGGCGGCTAGGGCTTCTTCGGAGCCGGTCACGTCCACCTGGGCTACGTCCTTGCGGCCGAAGGAGTAGAGGAGGAGCTCGCCGGGCTTGCCGGTGATCTCGACCGTGCCCTGATCGGTCTTGGCGTGGACCCGACGCTCGCCGTAGGAGGGGGCCACCAGGACAACTCCCACCGCGGACCGGGCCAGCTGCAGCCGGGCGACCCTGGAGACGATTACCCACAGCGCCGACTCCAGATCGTCGGGAAGCTCCCGGGAGACCCACTCGGGCCCGGCGCGCAGCACGTCTTCATGGTGGACGAAGAACTCGGCGGTGTTCGTCGCCTCGTCCACGGAGCGCAAGGAGGTCGGAGACCAGGATGGGGGACCCGTGCGAACCTTGTTGACCAGTCGCGGCCACTCCCACGCGGCATACCCGTTCTGCACCTTCTCCAGGCGGCCGGCCAGAGCGGGCACCAGGATGCCCGCGGAGACATCGGGCCGCCCCTCGCGCACCACGAGATGGGCGGCAAGATCGCGGGTCCGCCACGGCGAGCACAACGTCGGCGCGTCGGGACCAACGCGTTCGAAAGTGTCGCACAGGCCCCGGCGTTCGTTTCTGGCGAAGCGTGTCATGCCGTCATCCTGACATCCCGGCCGCTGCCTCGAACCACGGAAGTGGCCCATCTGACAGTGGGCGACAGGCTCAGGCTTCGACGATGGACACGCCGAGCAGCACCACGGCCACGGCGCTCACCAGGCCAACGCCTGCCGAGATGCCTTTGAGCGCAGGGTTCTTCAGAAGGGTGTGCAGCGCGGCACCGAGGCCGGACAGCAGGACGAACGCCATCTTGATCAACAGCGTCGTCTTCCAGGCGGCACTCTCCGCGGCTGCTCCGGAGAGCATCGCGCCACCGGTCAGGACGAGCACCGCGAAGGCGGGCCAGGCCACCCAGGCAAAGGTGCGCGCAGCCGGGGCGAGCCCCGCCGGGGCGGTCCGGCGCAGCGGTCCCACGAGCGCCAGGAGGACGACCTGGCCGCCCACCCAGATGGTCGCCGCCAGCACGTGGAGGGTCAGCACAACTACATCGAGGTCGATTGTCAGCACTGGTCCATCCAACACTGCGGGTCTGGTGCCTTCGTCCAGGGGGTTCGCACGGCAGAATGTGCAGGGTGACTTCCACCCGTTCCACCCCTTCCGCCCCTTCGCCCTCCGTCCTGCCCACCGAGCTTGCCTCGCGTCTCAAGCGCGACCGCGACGGCCTGGTGTGCGCCGTCGTGCAGCAACACGACAGCGGCGAGGTGCTGATGGTCGGCTGGATGGACGGCGAGGCCCTTCGCCGCACGCTGACTTCCGGGCGGGTGACCTTCTGGTCGCGCAGCCGGGGGGAGTACTGGCGCAAGGGCGACACCTCGGGCCACTCCCAGCACGTCAAGACCGTTGCCCTGGACTGTGACGGTGACGCCCTGCTGGTCCGGGTGGACCAGGTCGGCGCGGCCTGCCACACCGGCGCGCGCACCTGCTTCGGCGACGATGACCTGGGCGCGGTTGAGGGTCACCGGGATGAGTGACTCCACCCCCGAAAGCGTGCCCGAAAGCGTGCCCGAAAGCGTGCCCGAAAGCGTGCCCGGCGATGTGCCCAGGCTGGGGTATGGCGTGACGTGGCCCTCGCGGGACACGTTCACCGAGCTGGCCCGCGCCAGGCGGGTCATCCCGGTGGTGCGCAGGCTGCTCGCCGACGCTGAGACGCCGGTGGGCGTCTACCGCAAGCTCGCCAAGAATGCGCCGGGCACGTTCCTGCTGGAGTCCGCAGAGCACGGGGGGGTGTGGTCGCGGTACTCCATCGTGGGCGCCGCCTCCAGTGCCGTGCTGACAGAGAAGGACGGCCTCACCCACTGGATCGGCACCCCACCGGTGGGAGTCCCTGTCGGCGGCAACCCGCTCGAGGCCCTGCGTGAGACGGTCTCGGCGCTCGCCACCGATCCGATCCCAGGCCTGCCGCCGTTGACAGGTGGCATGGTCGGGGCCATCAGCTACGACGCCGTGCGCCGCTGGGAGAGGGTCCCGGACAACGCGCCGGACGAGCTGCGCCTGCCGGAGCTCTCCATGATGCTGGCGACGGATCTGGCCATCCTGGACCACTCGGACGGGTCGCTGCTGCTGGTCGCGAACGCCATCAACTACGACGCGACCGACGAGCGGGTGGACGAGGCGTGGAGCGACGCGGTCGGCCGGCTGGACCGGATGACAGCGGACCTGGCCGCCGCGGCCCCGAGCACCGTGGCCGTCATCGAGCCGGCCGTGCCGCAGGCGACGAGCAACCAGACCCCCGACCAGTTCTGCGCCATCGTCGAGGCCGGCAAGGAGGCCATCCGCGATGGTGAGGTCTTCCAGGTCGTGCTCTCGCAACGTTTTGCGATGGACTGCCCCGCCGACGCGCTCGACGTCTACCGGGTGCTGCGCGCGTCGAACCCCAGCCCCTATATGTACCTCCTGCGGCTCCCCGCGCCCGACGGCACGGCATACGACGTGGTGGGCTCGAGTCCGGAGGCACTGGTGAAGGTGACCGGCCGGCGGGCGATCACCCACCCGATCGCGGGCTCCCGGCCGCGGGGCGACACCCCTGAGGAAGACGTCGCCCATGGCGTGGATCTGCTGGCCGACGCCAAGGAACGCTCCGAGCACGTCATGCTCGTGGACCTGTCGCGCAACGACTTGCAACGGGTGTGTCAGGCCGGCACCGTCGACGTGGTGGAGTTCATGACCATCCGGCGCTACAGCCACATCATGCACCTGGAGTCCACGGTCGTCGGCGACCTCCGGCCCGGGCAGAGTGCCTATGACGTGCTCGTGGCGACCTTCCCGGCCGGCACGCTCTCGGGGGCGCCGAAACCGCGTGCCATGGCGCTGATCGACGAGCTCGAGCCGAGCCGGCGCGGCATCTACGGCGGGGTGGTCGGCTACCTCGACTTCCATGGCGACCTGGACATGGCGATCGCGATCCGCACCGCCGTGATCAGGGACGGGACGGCCTACGTCCAGGCCGGCGGCGGGATCGTCGCCGACTCGGTGCCTCGCCTGGAGTTCGAGGAGAGCGTCAACAAGGCCGCGGCTGCCCTGCGGGCCGTGGCCTCGGCGGCAGGGTTGCGGTCACCGTGATCGACCGGCTGGCCAGCAAGCGGACGGTGCTGGTGCTGGTGCTGGGTGCCTCCTGTCTCGTCCTTGTCAGTGGTTCACGCGAGTGGGTCCAGGGGTCGGTCGCCGATACCGTGCTCGGCGCCAGCGCCTTGCGTGGCAGGGGCTCGGACGTCGCCCCGGGGGCGATGGCCGCCGCGCTGGTGGGCCTGGCCTCGGCCGTGGCTGCCGCCACGTCCGGGCGGGTGGTGCGCTTCGTGGCCGCCTCCTCGGCGCTGATCGCCGCGGTCCTGGGCGCGGCAGTGGTCGTCTCGGTGCTGTCCGACCCCGGGGGTGCCCTCGCGGCTATGGCGGCTGCCGGCACCGGACGTAGCGGGACCCTGGTCGCCAACGGCCGAGCCGGGGGTTGGGTGTGGGTCGCCTTCGCCGCGATGGTGGTCATGGGGGCCGGCGCCCTGGGCGCGCTCGTCGGCGGACGACGCTGGCGGGGGCTGTCCAGCAGGTATGACGCCCCTGAGCCAGCTCCGGGGCACGAGTCGGAATGGGATCAGCTCTCCCGCGGTGAGGACCCCACCGCCCGGTGATGACGGCGGTATCGAGCTTCTGGGTTTCCCCAGAGCGCCTTCCGCTGACAGGATGACGTCCAGGCGCTCAGGGCAGCGCGCAGAGAGTCAGGAACGGCAGCACTGAAAATCATGAACAGCCCCACCGACAAACCCTAGTATTCACTGAGAACGCACACGAGCTGCGGTGAGAACGAGAGCCGCGCCCTGTCGCCCTACTGAGGAGAGACCAGATGGCAGAGCTCCAGGATGGCCGGAGCCCGGCAGCGTGGACCGCCGTTGCCCTCGTGTTGCTGGCTGCGGCCCTGATCGCAGTGGCAGTGCTGATCAAGAGCTGGCCTATGGCGATCGTGGGCATCACCCTGACGGTCGTCGGCGCCGCTGCCGGCAAGATCCTGGCCATGGCCGGATTTGGCCAAGCCAAGTCCGAGGGGTCGGCCACAGGCACACGGGCCCGCTGATCGGCGCGGGCCGGTTCGGCAGGTGGGCCGGTTCGGCAGATTCCCCCACCCGCCGATATCCTTGCCACATGCCTACAGTCCTCGACGAGATCATCGACGGCGTTCGTGCGGACCTGGCAATTCGGACGGCCCTCGTTTCGCTCGATGACCTGAAGAGCCGGGTGCGGCAGGTGGCTGTGGTTCACGACGCCTACGCCGCCCTGCGTTCGGGGCAGGGCGTCAAGGTCATCGCCGAGGTCAAGCGTTCCAGCCCGAGCAAGGGCGCCCTCGCCATCATCGCCGACCCTGCCGGGCTGGCCGCCGACTATGCCGCGGGCGGGGCGAGCGTCATCAGCGTACTGACCGAGCGGCGCCGCTTCGGGGGCAGTCTGGAGGACCTGGCGGCAGTACGTGCGGCGGTGGAGATCCCCGTGCTGCGCAAGGACTTCATCGTCTCCTCCTACCAGGTGTGGGAGGCCCGAGCCCACGGGGCGGATGCGATCCTGCTGATCGTCGCGGCGCTCGACCAACCCACTCTGGTGGGCTTGCGCGAGCGCGCAGAGTCACTGGGGATGAGCGCTCTGGTCGAGGTGCATGACGAGGCCGAGGCAGAGCGGGCGGTCGAGGCAGGTGCCCGCATCATCGGCATCAACGCCCGGAACCTCAAGACCCTCGAGGTCGACCGCGGCACCTTTGCGCGGCTTGCCCCGCTCATCCCCTCCGGGATCATCAAGGTCGCCGAGTCCGGCGTTCGCGGACCACATGACGTGCTCGAGTACGCCCGGGACGGCGCCTCTGCCGTTCTGGTCGGCGAGAGCCTGGTGGTCGGCGGCCGTCCCCGCGAAGCCGTGGCCGAGCTCATTGCCGCGGGGTCCCATCCAGCGTTACGCCAGCAGGGAGCCTGATGAACGACCAGCCCAGCACGTCTGCCGCTGCCACCGGGGGCCCGCAGGCCGGTCGCTTCGGTGATTATGGCGGCCGATACGTTCCAGAAGCCCTCGTCGCGGCCCTCGAACAGCTCGACGAGGCACGGCTCAAGGCCAGGATCGACCCCGCATTCCAGGGTGAGCTCGAGCGGCTGCACCGGACGTACTCCGGCCGTCCGAGCATCCTCACCGAGGTTCCCCACTTCGCTGAGCATGCCGGGGGGGCCCGCATCCTGCTCAAGCGCGAGGACCTCAACCACACGGGATCGCACAAGATCAACAACGTGCTCGGGCAGGGACTGCTGGCCAAGCGGATGGGCAAGACGCGCATCATCGCCGAGACCGGCGCCGGCCAGCACGGTGTCGCCAGCGCGACCGTCGCGGCCCTGATGGGGCTCGAGTGCGTCGTCTACATGGGCACGAAGGACACGCAGCGGCAAGCGTTGAACGTCGCCCGGATGCGGCTGCTGGGCGCCGAGGTCATCCCGGTCAGCCATGGCAGCGCGACCCTGAAGGACGCGATCAACGAGGCTATGCGCGACTGGGTCGCCAACGTCGGGACCACCCACTACGCGATCGGCACGGTCACCGGTCCGCATCCGTTCCCCGAGATGGTGCGTGACTTCCAGCGGATCATCGGCGTCGAGGCCCGGGCACAGGTGCTCGACCTGGTCGGCCGGCTGCCCGATGCCGTGTGCGCCTGTGTCGGCGGTGGCTCCAACTCGATGGGCATCTTCCACCGTTTCATCGACGACGAGTCGGTCCGGCTGATCGGCTTCGAGGCCGGGGGGCACGGTGTTGACACGGACAAGCACGCCGCTCGCTTCAGCACCGGCGTGCCAGGGGTCCTGCACGGCGTGTACACGTATGTCCTCCAGGACGAAGACGGGCAGACCCTGGAGTCCCACTCCGTCTCGGCCGGGCTGGACTACCCGAGCGTCGGACCTGAGCACTCGTTCCTGCGGGACAGCGGCCGGGCCGAGTATCGGCCGATCACGGATACCGAGGCCATGGATGCCTTCTCCCTGCTGTGCCGGACCGAGGGGATCATCCCCGCCATCGAGAGCGCGCACGCGCTCGCCGGTGCGCTGGAGATCGGGCGCGAGCTCGGGCCGGGTGCCGTCATCCTGGTCAACCTGTCAGGTCGCGGCGACAAGGACGTCGACACGGCGGCCCGGTGGTTCGGGTTGCTCGATGATGAGCAGCCCGACGGGTTGGAGCAGCGGTGAGCGGCGTCGCAACGGTTTTGGCCAAGACCCGGGAGCAGGGCCGGGCCGCCCTGGTGGGATACCTGCCAGTGGGGTTCCCCGACCTTCAGGGGTCGATCGATGCCATGGTGGCCATGGTCGAGTCGGGCGTGGACATCGTCGAGATCGGCGTTCCGTACACCGATCCGCTGATGGACGGTCCGGTCATCGCGCACGCGGCCGACGTCGCTCTTCAGAACGGGACCCGGCTGGCTGACATCTTCACCGCGGTGCGAGCGGTTGCCCACGCCGGCGCTCCCGCCCTGGTGATGACCTACTGGAACCCCGTCCTTCGGTATGGGGTTGACCGGTTCGCCGACGACCTCGCCAGGGCCGGCGGAGCGGGCCTGATCACCCCGGACCTGATCCCCGACGAAGGCGCGCAGTGGATCGTGGCCGCCGAACGCAACGGCCTCGACCATGTCTTCCTGGTGGCCCCCAGCTCCACCCCGCAGCGGCTCCGGAGCACCACCTCGGCCTGCACGGGATTCGTCTATGCCGCCTCGAGCATGGGGGTGACCGGTGCACGCACCTCGGTGGGTGACGCGGCGGAGGTGCTGGTCACCCGCACCCGTCAGATGACGGCCACCCCGATCTGTGTCGGCCTCGGTGTCTCCACCGGTGCTCAGGCCGCTCAGGTCGCCGCTTTCGCGGATGGCGTGATCGTCGGCTCGGCCCTGGTGCGCTGCCTGGCCGACGCAGCCTCGCCCGCAGATGGCCTCACCGCGATCCGTGAGCTGTCAGCCGAGCTGGCCGCCGGCGTCCGCAGAAAGCGCTGACCTCATGGACCTGCGCAGCCGTGCCGGGCTGGCTGACGTCGTCGGGCTGTCGGCCCGGCTGATCCTCGGCGGTGTCCTCATCTGGGCCGGGGCCGCCAAGGTGACCAGGCCGTCACTCTCGGCGCTGGCGGTACGCGCCTACCAGATCCTTCCCTACGACTTCGCGGGCTATGTGGGTTACGCGCTGCCGGTGCTCGAGATCCTGATCGGGCTGCTTCTGGTCGTGGGCATCTTCACCCGCCTGTCCGCGGCGGTAGGCGGCCTGCTGATGGTGGCCTTCATCATCGGCATCAGCTGGGCGTGGGCCCATGGGTACTCCATCGACTGCGGCTGTTTCGGCGGCGGGGGAACGATTGCGGCCTCTCAGACGCAGTACCCACAGGAGCTACTGCGTGACGTCGGTTTACTTGCTTGTGCCGCATGGCTTGTCTCTCGTCCCCGGACCCCCTTCAGCCTCGACCGCCGTTTGTTCGGATAAGGAGAACCACCCAGATGCGTCCAGACGCCTCCAAGAAGATCGCCACGGTCACGCCGAAAAGCGGCCCCAGCGTCGTCATCATTGGCGCGGTCGTTGCCGTCGTGGTGATCCTTGCCGTGGTGGTGGCCATCGTGATCGGCAACAACAGCAAGTCGGGCTCGTCGAGCGCAGGCTCGGGGAACCCCGTTCCTGTCGGGGTTGTCGGAGGCACGGGCGGCGGCATCCTGGCCGACCAGAGGGCGGCCAAGAGCAAGGTGCCGACGGTGGACGTCTACGCGGACTTCCAGTGCCCGATCTGCGGCAGGTTCGAGGAGCAGTTCGGTCCTGCCCTCACCGCGTTGGCGAAAGCCGGTGAGATCAAGTACGTCGTGCACATGATGTCTTTCCTGGACGACAACCTCGGCAACGACTCGTCGAAGCGATCGACCAACGCGGCGGCCTGCGCGTCTGATGGGGGCAAGTTCCTGGAGTACCACTCCGCGGTATTCGCGGCTCAGCCGGCCAAGGAGGGTGACGGCTACACGGACGCCCAGCTCACGGCGTTCGCCAAGACTGCCGGGATCACCGGCTCCGCGCTGACGACCTGGCAGCAGTGCACCACCTCGGGTCAGCACTCCCAGTACGTCACCGATGTCGCGGAGGCCTCCGGCAAGGCAGGAGTGACCGGGACGCCCACCGTGAAGATCAACGGCAAGAACATCACCAAGACCCTGACGACTCCCGATGCTCTGGTCGCAGCGGTGAAGGCCGCAAAGAGTTGATCGCGTCCATCCCAAGCCCGGAGCAGTCGGTCTGGTTCATCGGGCCGTTTCCCCTGCGGGCGTATGCCATGTTCATTCTCGCCGGGATCATCGTGGCGGTATGGATTACCCAACGTCGTCTGGAGGTCCGTGGCGGCGAGCCGGGTCAGGCGCTGGATGTGGCGGTGTGGGCGGTTCCGTTCGGGATCGTCGGCGGTCGCATCTACCACGTGATCTCCAGTCCGGGGCCGTACTTCGGTGACGGCGGACACCCGCTTGACGCCTTCAAGATCTGGCAGGGCGGTCTCGGTATCTGGGGAGCGGTGGCGCTGGGCACCGTGGGTGCCTGGATCGGCTGTCGCCGCCACGGAGTCAGCCTGCTGGACTACGCGGACGCGGCTGCACCCGGCGTCGTTCTGGCCCAGGCGATCGGGCGCTGGGGCAACTACTTCAACAACGAGCTGTTCGGCACCAGGACCGACCTGCCCTGGGGCCTGGAGATTCACTGCTGGGACCAGGGCGTGGGCGTGGCAGCCACCTGCCCGGGTGGTACCACGAACATCCTTGGCACCTTCCAGCCCACCTTCCTCTACGAGTCGCTGTGGTGCCTGCTGGTCGCGGTGGTCCTGGTGCTGGTGGACCGCCGGTTCAGTCTCGCCAGAGGACAGGTCTTCGCGCTGTACGGGATCCTCTACACGCTGGGCCGCGGGGTCATCGAGATGTTGCGATCCGACCAGGCCAACTACGTCCTGGGACTACGCCTGAACGTCTGGACCTCGGTGACCGTCTTCGCCGGCTCCGTGCTCGCCTTCTGGCTGCTGGGTGTGCGGGCGTCACGCGAGTCGTCCGCTGAGTATCCGCCCGCTGACACATCGACCGCTGATGAGGCATCGATCAACGAGTCCCACCCATCTCAGCATCCGGACTGAGCCGTTTCGCCTGTCAGGATGAGTACGCTTTCCGGTATTCTGAATTCTCCTCGCTGGCCAATGCCGTCCATGCAGGTGCCCGAGGTGCTTGTCGAGACGTCAAGGGACGGTGCAGATTATGGCTTCTTCGCTGTTCTCGGCTCAGCCGGTGAATCAGGGTTTGTACAACTCCGAGTTCGAGCACGATGCCTGCGGGGTCGCGCTCGTGGCCACGATGCGTGGCAGCGCCGGGCACGACATCATTGATCATGGTCTGACGGCGCTTCGCAACCTCGAGCACCGCGGCGCGACTGGTGCCGACCCCCTGGTCGGCGACGGCGCCGGCATCCTGACGCAGATCCCGGACGCCTTCCTGCGGGCGGTGGTGGATTTCGAGCTGCCTGCCCGCGGGGCGTATGCCGCCGGTATGGCCTTCCTGCCGGCGGATCAGCAAGAGCGTGCTGCAGCCGAGAAGACGATCTCGGCCATTGCCGCGGAAGAGGGCTTGAAGGTCCTTGGCTGGCGGGACGTGCCGATCGACGCGGACCTGGTCGGTGATGCGGCCCGGGCCTGTATGCCGCACTTTGGCCAGCTGTTCGTCACGTCGTCGGTTGGCCGGGTGGTGGGTCTGGGACTGGAGCGCCTGGCCTACTGCCTGCGCAAGCGGGTTGAGCACGAGTCGCCGGTCTACTTCCCCTCCCTGTCGGCTCGCACGATGGTCTACAAGGGGATGCTGACCACCGGCCAGCTGGAGCTCTTCTTCCCGGACCTGTCGGATGACAGGTTCGTCACCGAGCTGGCGCTGGTCCACTCACGTTTCTCGACCAACACCTTCCCCTCGTGGCCGTTGGCACACCCCTACCGGCTGATCGCCCACAACGGGGAGATCAACACGGTCAAGGGCAACCGAAACTGGATGAAGGCTCGCGAGAGCCAGCTCGCCAGCGGGGTGATCCACGGCGACCTGGAGCGCCTCTTCCCGATCTGCAGCCCGGGGGCGTCGGACTCGGCGACCTTCGACGAGGTCCTCGAGCTGCTGCACCTGGGCGGTCGATCCCTGCCACACGCGGTCCTGATGATGATCCCCGAGGCGTGGGAGAACCACGCGGAGATGGACCCGGCCCGCAAGGCCTTCTACGAGTTCCACGCCACGTTCATGGAGCCCTGGGATGGCCCTGCCTGTGTCACCTTCACCGACGGCACCGTCATCGGCGCCGTCTTGGACCGCAACGGCCTGCGTCCGGGCCGCTACTGGGTCACCGATGACGGCCTGGTGGTCCTCGCCTCCGAGACAGGTGTCCTGGACCTCGAGCCGGGCCGGGTGGTCCGCAAGGGCCGGCTGCAGCCGGGCCGGATGTTCCTGGTCGACACCGAGCACGGCCGCATCGTCAGCGATGACGAGGTCAAGTCCTCGCTGGCGGCCGAGAACCCTTATGGGGACTGGCTGCACGCCGGCCTCATCCATCTGGGGGCACTGCCCGAGCGCGAGCACGTCGTGCACACCGCGGCCTCGGTCGCCCGCCGGCAGCAGACCTTCGGGTACACCCAGGAAGAGCTCCGGCTCCTGCTGTCGCCGATGGCACGCACCGGGGGAGAGGCGCTGGGCTCGATGGGCACCGACAGCCCCATCGCGGTGCTCTCCGATCGGCCCCGCCTGCTCTTCGACTACTTCACCCAGCTCTTCGCCCAGGTGACCAACCCGCCGCTGGACGCGATCCGCGAAGAGCTCGTGACCTCCCTGGGCACCGTGATCGGTCCGGAGGGCAACGCGCTCTCAGTCGGCCCGGCGTACGCACGCCAGCTGGTCCTACCCTTCCCCGTGCTCGACAACGACGAGCTTGCCAAGATCGTCCACATCAACGCGGACGGCGATCTGCCCGGCTACGCCACCTACACGGTCAAGGGCCTGTACGACGTGTCTGGGGGGGCTGCCGCCCTGGAGGCCCGAGTCGCGGAGATCCTCTCTGAGGTGTCGGTGGCCATCGCGGGCGGCGCGCGTTTCGTCGTCCTCTCCGACCGTGACTCCAGCCGAAGTTGCGCGCCCATACCCTCGCTGCTGCTCACCTCGGCGGTACACCACCACCTGATCCGGGAGAAGACCCGCACCCTGGTCGGGTTGCTGGTCGAGGCCGGCGACGTGCGTGAGGTGCACCACGTGGCGCTCCTGATCGGGTTCGGCGCTGCGGCGGTCAACCCTTACCTGGCGATGGAGACGGTGGAGGACCTCGTTCGTGCGGGTGCCCTCCCGGCGGACAGCCCCGAGCGGGCGGTCAAGAACCTGATCAAGGCGCTCGGCAAGGGCGTCCTGAAGGTCATGTCCAAGATGGGCATCTCCACCGTGGCCTCCTACCGGGGCGCGCAGGCCTTCGAGGCCATCGGGCTCTCCCGCGAGCTGGTCGACTCGTACTTCACCGGGACCACCTCTCAGCTCGGTGGCATCGGCCTGGACGTGGTTGCCCAGGAGGTGGCCGCGCGACACGCCACGGCATACCCGCTGGACAGCGTGCGTCTGCCGCACCGCAAGCTCGCGGTGGGCGGGGAGTACCAGTGGCGACGTGAGGGTGAGCCTCACCTGTTCGACCCGGACACCGTCTTCCGGCTGCAGCACTCCACCAGGACCCGGCGCTACGACATCTTCAAGCAGTACACAGCCAGGGTCGACGAGCAGTCCGAGCAGCTGATGACGTTGCGCGGGTTGTTCGAGCTGGCGGCAGATCGTACGCCGGTGCCTATCGACGAGGTGGAGCCCGTCAGCGCGATCGTGACCCGGTTCAGCACCGGTGCGATGAGCTATGGCTCGATCAGCCAGGAGGCCCACGAGACCATCGCCGTGGCGATGAATCGCCTTGGTGGCCGGTCGAACACCGGTGAGGGCGGGGAGGACGAGGATCGCCTGCTGGACCCGCTGCGCCGGTCCGCGATCAAGCAGGTCGCCTCCGGGCGGTTCGGGGTGACCTCGCTCTACCTCACCCAGGCCGACGACATCCAGATCAAGATGGCGCAGGGTGCGAAGCCGGGAGAGGGCGGTCAGCTGCCCGGTCACAAGGTCTATCCGTGGGTGGCCAAGACACGTCACTCCACCCCCGGGGTCGGACTCATCTCACCGCCGCCACACCACGACATCTACTCCATCGAGGACCTGGCACAGCTGATCCACGACCTCAAGAACGCCAACCCGTCGGCGCGGGTGCACGTCAAGCTGGTGGCCGAGGTCGGGGTGGGAACCGTCGCCGCGGGCGTGAGCAAGGCACACGCCGACGTCGTCCTCATCTCGGGCCATGACGGTGGAACGGGCGCCGCGCCGCTCACCTCGCTGAAACACGCAGGGGCTCCGTGGGAGCTCGGACTCGCCGAGACCCAGCAGACGCTGGTGCTCAACGGCCTGCGTGAGCGGATCGTGGTGCAGGTCGACGGCCAGCTCAAGACCGGGCGGGATGTCGTCATCGCGGCGCTGCTCGGTGCCGAGGAGTTCGGCTTCGCGACCGCCCCGCTGGTGGTCAGCGGCTGCGTCATGATGCGGGTGTGTCACCTCGACACCTGCCCGGTGGGCATCGCCACCCAGAACCCGGAGCTGCGTTCCCGGTTCTCCGGCAAGCCCGAGTTCGTCGAGACGTTCTTCGAGTACATCGCCCAGGAGGTCCGCGAGCACCTGGCCGCCCTGGGGTTCAGGACCCTGGCCGAAGCCATCGGCGAGGTGTCGCTGATCGACACCGCGGCGGCGGTCCAGCACTGGAAGGCCGGCGGCCTCGACCTCACCCCGATCCTGGCGGACATCGCCTCTCCGGACGGCGCCCCCCGCCGTAACACGCTCGGCCAGGATCACGGTCTCGGCAAGGCACTCGACCACACGCTCATCGAGCTGAGCCAGGCGGCCCTGCGCGACAAGACCCCTGTGCAGATCAACCTCCCCGTTCGCAATGTCAACCGCACGATCGGCACCATGCTGGGTCACGAGGTGACCAAGGCCTACCCTTCCGGTCTGCCGGACGACACGATTCAGATCTCGCTGACCGGGTCGGCCGGCCAGTCGCTGGGCGCCTTCCTGCCGGCAGGCATCACGCTGTGCCTGTATGGCGATGCCAACGACTATGTGGGCAAGGGCCTTTCGGGTGGCCGCCTGGCGGTTCGGCCCGACCGTGCTGCCTCGCTGCCGGCTGAGCACAACGTCATTGCCGGCAACGTGATCGCCTACGGAGCCACCAGTGGTGAGCTCTTCCTGCGAGGTCAGGTGGGCGAGCGGTTCTGCGTACGCAACTCAGGGGCCACCGCTGTGGTCGAAGGCGTGGGGGACCACGGATGCGAGTACATGACCGGCGGCACGGTTCTCGTCCTAGGGCCTACCGGCCGCAACTTTGCGGCGGGGATGTCCGGTGGCGTGGCCTACGTCCTGAACCTTCACCAGGATCGGGTCAACCGTGACCTGGTGGACCTCATGCCGTTGCGTGAACGCGATGTGGAGGTCGTGCACGAGCTTCTGACCAGGCATCGACGGTGGACCGAGTCCGCCGTCGCCGGAAGGCTGCTGGCGGACTGGGAGAACACAAGGAACCAGTTCACCCTGGTCCTTCCACGCGACTACCAGCGTGTCCTGGACGTCCGGACCACCGCCGAGTCCGAGGGACTCGACCTCAACGGCCCCGATGTCTGGGAGCGCATCATGGAGGCTTCTCGTGGCTGATCCCCGAGGGTTCCTGTCCACCCGCGACCGCGAACTGCCCCGGCGCCGGCCGGTCCCGGTGCGGTTGATGGACTGGCGTGAGGTCTACGAACAGCAGGATGTCGCACAGCTTCAACGGCAGGCTGGGCGTTGCATGGACTGTGGTATCCCGTTCTGCCACAACGGCTGTCCGCTCGGGAACCGGATTCCCGAGTGGAACGACCTGGCCTGGAAGGGCGACTGGCGCGAGGCGGTCGAGCAGCTGCACGCGACCAACAACTTCCCCGAGTTCACCGGCCGGCTGTGCCCGGCACCGTGCGAGACGGCCTGTGTGCTGGGCATCAACCAGCCGGCCGTGACCATCAAACAGATCGAGGTCACCACGATCGAGCGGGCTTTTGACGCCGATGAGGTCACCCCCAAGGCGCCGGATCGCCTCACCGGCAAGACCGTTGCGGTGGTCGGGTCCGGGCCGGCCGGCCTGGCCGTGGCCCAGCAGCTGACCCGGGCCGGCCATACCGTGGCCGTCTTCGAGCGGGCTGACAAGGCGGGCGGGCTGCTGCGCTACGGCATCCCCGAGTTCAAGATGGAGAAGGCCGTCCTGGACCGTCGCCTGGCGCAGATGGCAGCCGAGGGAACCCGGTTCCGCAACGGTGTCGACATCGGCGGCGAGCTGACCGGCAAGAACCTGTGCGACAGGTATGACGCGGTCGTCCTGGCCATCGGTGCCACGGTCCCACGTGACCTGCCCGTCCCCGGACGA
>ENA-OBLH01000196-OBLH01000196.1-metagenomes-genome-assembly--contig:-NODE-196-length-22003-cov-4.79064_pt1 | contig 22003 bp, 19 predicted proteins | sample MGYA00153382_OBLH01 | MGnify analysis MGYA00153382
GCATCGCATCTTCAAGGTATTTGAGTGCGTCGCCCATGCTGTCTTTTTCGATGTCGTACTGGTTGTACTCGCTGTCCATGAAGGCGTACATCGGGTCGTTGAAGTAGCTGTACGTCACTTCCTTTTTCTCGAGCATGACCACGTCGAATTTCTCGTCGGCTTTGTAGACCGATTCCGTGCCGCCGTTGGACAGCAGATTTTTGAGCTTGAGCTTGACGACCGCCGCATTGCGACCGGATTTGTTCATCTCGGCTTTAAGCACCACCATCGGGACATCGTTGATCATGATGACGTTGCCGGGCCGGAGTTCTGATGAGAGTTTCATAATTATTTGGGGTGTTGTGCGCCGGATGTGTTGCTGACTTCGCGTGAGTGTGACACGTCAAAGTAACTTGGGGCGCTGGGTTTTTCAGCAAAGCCTTCGATTTTAGCCGAGATTATTGGCTTTGTGTTTACCTACGAATTCCAGCAAGCGGGTGGCGAGATCGGTTTGCTGCATCAGGGTGTCGCGCCAACGTGCGGCGTGCGCGGCTATTGCGTCGATATATTGCGCCAGCAACTCATAGGGTGCGCTATGCGCACCATCGCTGGTTGCCGTGTTGAAAGCGTGGCTAGCGGTCCGGTAAGCCACGCTGGCATTGGCGTCCAGCCCATAGCAATAACGATCAAGCCAGGCATCAAGCTTGATCAAATGCGCGCCGTCGTCCGTTGGGTAAATGTGCCAGAGGAAGGGTTGGGCTGCCCACTGCGCGCGCACGAACGAGTCTTCGCCACGCACGATCAGAAAGTCGAATCTGGCGAGCAGGCCGTCGAATTGGGTTTGTGGGACGGGGGCGGTGGTTCGCCAGTTGGGGAGGGATTGGGTGAAGGATGCGGCTAACGTAACTGTGGTGGGTACGCCAGCGGTCGCGAAGGCTTGGGTGAGGGCTTGTATGGGAGCGTGGGGATAGGCGAAGGCGAAGACACGCAGTGCCGTCGGTTTTGCTCCCTCCCCCAGCGCCAGCGTCGACTGGCGCAAGCTTGCGCCGGGGTTGGGGTGGGGGAACTCGGCACGACGCTCATCGTGAATGGCCTCTGACGCCGCCTGCCCGCATCCTAACCCTCCCCCGCTGGGGAAGGGGATCGCGAGCGGCTCCCGTAAATCCCGGACAGAAGAAATATTTCGTCAGCGGCAAACGCCGATGCTGCGAGGCCATGCCGTGAATCTCGTCCACCCACGCTTCTGCGCTCAGATATTCGAGGTTGATCCAAACCGGTTTAGGCTGTCGCGCCGCCATCGCTTCGACGTAGTTGGCGGGCGGGTTGCAGGCGAAGGCTTCGATCACGACGTCAAACGGAATGAGGGCCTCCGCTGCGCCCCATGCAACCACCTCCACGCCGAGCAACGACTGCCGCGCAACGCCCGGATCAATCTCTGGCGCGATCACCTGAAACGCACCCAGATCGTCAACGGTCAGCCGAACTTCACAGCCATGTTCCGCGACCAATTGCCGCGCTAAACGCCAGCAAACACCGATGTCGCCGTAGTTGTCGATGACTTGGCAAAAAAGGTCAATTCGCATCAATGGCTTTGTCATGAAATCGCCACAATGTAGGGGCTAGGCACTGAATTCGTCTTAAGTCGACTTTCAGCCTAATGTGCATGAGAGCCCAAGCAAATAGGCGATTTCAGCAAAAAGTTGATCAAAATCGCACACCGTAGAACGGCAAGAAAATCAGGCCGCAATCAACCCTTCGAGCTTGCCCGAATCCACGGCAAACGCCCGAATGCCTTCTGCTAATTTCTCCGTCGCCATCGCGTCAGCGTTGAACGCGTAACGGAATTTCGGTTCCGACACATCGAATTTTATCGGCGCAATCGCGGCCTTTTCAACCGGGATCAGTTTGCGCAGCACCGGCTCGTTCATACCCTGCAACTGGTTCAACAAATCCGGCGAAATGGTCAGCAAATCGCAGCCCGCGAGCGCAAGAATTTCACCGACGTTTCGGAAGCTCGCACCCATCACTTCGGTCTTGTAGCCGTAGTGCTTGAAGTACGCGTAGATGTAGCGCACCGACTGCACGCCGGGATCATCCTCGGGCGCGAAATCCTTACCGTCGCGCTTCTTGTACCAGTCCATGATGCGGCCCACGAACGGCGAAATCAGCGTGATGTTGCCTTCGGCGCAGGCGGCTGCCTGAATAGGGCTGAACAGCAACGTCAGGTTGCAGTGAATGCCTTCTTTTTCGAGCACGGTGGCCGCTACGATGCCCTCCCAGGTCGAGGCAATTTTGATCAGCACGCGGTTCCGCGAAATGCCCGCCGCTTCGTACAGCGCGATCAAATCGTGTGCCTTGGCAATCGTTGCTTTGCTGTCGAACGACAGCCGCGCATCGACCTCGGTTGAAACCCGACCGGGGACAATTTTCAGGATCTCAAGACCGAAGCGAACCAGCACGCGATCCGCAATGAAATCAACGGGCTTGCCCTTGTGCGCAGCCACCGTTTCACTGAACAGTGGCTTGTACGCGTCTTGCTGCACCGCCTTCAAGATCAGCGACGGATTAGTCGTAGCGTCGCGCGGCGCGTACGTGCGCATCGAGTTGAAATCGCCGGTGTCGGCGACCACCGTGGTGAATTGTTTGAGCTGTTCGAGGGAGTTCATGGCGATCAATGAGGGCTGACGTGTAGTTCGTATTGTCGCCTTGTAGTCTTGTAACTACAACTTGTTGTTTTGCTACATACCGTTGGAAAAGATGGTATTGTTTGCGCATGGAAAGCAATTTTGATCTCGTAATTTTCGGCGGCACGGGCGATCTGGCGCTGCGCAAACTTTACCCTGCGCTGTTTTTGGCGGACTGCGATGGACGCCTGCATCCGCAGGGCCGCATTATCGCGACCGCACGACAGGCGCTGGACGATGGCGCGTTTCGCGCCAAAGTGGCCGAGGCGTTGCAGCGTTTTGTGCCGAAAGTGACGGGTGGCACCGCAGCTGCGCAGACGGCGCGTGACGCGTGTTTGAGCCGATTCCTTGATCGTCTCACCTACTTTTCGCTCGACGTGAATAATGGCGCGCAGTTTGAGGCGTTGAAAATTTCCCTTGATGAGCGCGACAGCAAAACCATCTTCTATCTGTCGGTCGGCCCATCGTTATTCACGGCCATTATCAACGGGCTTAAATCGAGCGGATTGAACACGGCAGAGACGCGTATCGTGCTCGAAAAACCGCTCGGCTACGACCTCGCTTCATCGCGCGAGATCAACGCGCTGGTGCTCGGTGCATTTTCCGATACACAGGTTTATCGCATCGATCATTACCTCGGTAAAGAGACGGTGCAAAACCTGCTGGCGCTGCGTTTTGGCAACACGCTGCTGGAGCCGTTGTGGAACCGCACTTGGGTGCGCGACGTGCAGATCACGATCGCCGAAACCGTCGGTGTGGAAACGCGCGGCGAGTTCTACGACGGCACCGGCGCTTTTCGCGACATGGTGCAAAACCACCTGCTGAATTTGCTGTGCATCACGGCGATGGAGCCGCCGGCTAGCCACGATCCCGATGCCGTGCGCGACGAAAAACTGCGCGTGCTGCGTTCGCTGAAACCGTGGTCGCAAGACACGCTGCGCGAGAACATCGTACGCGGGCAATACCGCGCGGGAAGCATGGCGGGCGTGCCTGCTGCGGCTTACAACGCAGAGGAGGGCGTGGCCGCCGGCTCGTCGACCGAAACCTATGTGGCGCTGCGCACAGAAATTCTCAATTGGCGATGGGCAGGCGTGCCGTTTTATCTGCGCACCGGCAAGCGCATGGCCGAGCGCAAGGCCGAGGTGGTGATCAGTTTCAAGTCGCCCCCCCACTCCATTTTTGATAGTCCATTGGCCCCGAATCGGCTGGTGATCACGCTGCAACCGCAAGAAAACGTGCGGCTGTACACGATGGCCAAAGCGCCAGGCGACGGCATGCGCTTACGCGAGGTGCATCTCGATCTCGACTTCAAAGAATTTTTTCTCGACCGCCGACAGGACGCTTACGAGCGACTGCTGCTCGATGTGCTGCGCGGTAACGCCACGCTGTTCATGCGCCGTGACGAGGCCGATGCGGCGTGGCGCTGGTGCCAGCCTGTGCTCGACGGTTGGACGCAGGACGGCGTGCCGCCGTTGAGCTACGCAGCAGGAAGTTGGGGGCCTGCAGCGTCCAGCCGATTGACGGCGGTGGCGGGCACGGCGTGGCACGAAGAGCTCGGCAATTAAAAAGCAATATGAAGGGGGAACGTGCGATGAGTGCCTTGTCAGAAATGGCGGACGCCGTGGTTAATGACTCGACCAACGCTGACGCGTTGGTGTCGCGCATCACGGCTGTGCGGTTGAGCTTGCGACCCAGTGAGCAGCGCGTTGCAGCGTACGTGCTTGGACAGCCAAATCGCGTCGCGCATATGGCGATTGCCGAGTTGGCGGAAGCCGTCGGGGTAACCGATCCGACCATCGCGCGCTTTTGCCAGGCGCTGGGCTTCACAGGATACAAAGCATTCAAGGTGGCGCTCGCGAAAAGTCTCGCCACGGGTGTGCCGTATGTGCATACCGATGTGTCTGCGCAGGACTCGTGCGCCGACGTGATCGCCAAAGTGTTTGACCGCTCGATTGCCACCTTGATTGCGATGCGAAATCAAGTCGATCCGAAGCTGTTTGAACGCGCGGCGGACGCCATCACGCGCGCACGTCGCGTTGAGTTTTATGGCGTCGGCAATTCCGGCGTGGTGGCGATGGATGCGCAGCACAAATTCTTTTTGCTCGGCATGCACACGGTGGCCTACAACGACCCGCATTGGCAGGTGCAATCGGCCGTGCTGCTGACACCCGAGGACGTGGTCGTCGCCATTTCCCGAACCGGACGAACCCGGGACATGATTCAAACTTGCGACCTCGCGCAACGTGCGGGCGCGACGGTGATTGCGATTACGGAGCGCGCATCTCAACTCGCAAAAATCGCCGATATTTCGTTGGCCGTGGATGTCGATGAAGACCCGGACGTGTATTCGCCAATGGTGGGCCGTTTGGCGCAGCTGGCGCTGATTGACGCGCTGGCTGTGGCCGTGGCTCTGAAGCGCGGCCCGGAGCTTCAAGCGACGTTGCGGAAGGCGAAGGAAACACTGGTTGCCAAGCGCGAGAAGGAGGGCGACATGCTGACGCCGCTGACGTTGGCCGCGCGCAGCCGCTGGTTTTGATGTGATTGCGGTCGAGTAGCTCTCCTACATCGAACGCTGCTGTTTTGCCGTTAAACTTCGAGCAATGAACGAGCCAGACCAAGAATCTCCCCGAGGCGTCTCGCCGCGATCAGGTGCCGCCGCCACCATTCGTGAGCGTCGTGCTGCGATGAAGGTCAAGTTGCGTCGACGCGGCATGTTCGCGCTGCCGAGTATGTTCACTTTGGGCTGTCTGTTCTTCGGCTTTTTCGGCATCATTCAAGCGATGAATTTGCGCTTTGATTACGCAGCTACTTGCATCTTCGTGGCGATGGTTCTCGACAGCCTCGATGGTCGCGTAGCCCGCATGACGAAAACGCAGACGGCCTTCGGTGCCGAGTTGGACAGCTTGGCCGACATGGTGAGCTTTGGTGCGGCACCCGCGCTGATCATTTATGAATGGTCGCTCAGCTCCTTGCCGAGCCCGCGTATCGCGTTGGCTGCAGCGTTTATTTACGCGGCCTGCGCTGCGTTGCGATTGGCACGCTTCAATGTGCAGATTGACGTGGTCGACAAACGCTTCTTCAACGGCCTGCCAAGTCCCGCTGCGGCCGCAGTGGTCGCAGGCTTTGTATTGTTGATGGATGACCTGAGTTACGAAGGCGTTGCCGTTGCGTGGTGGGCGTTTGCAGTCACTCTCGTCTCCGGTATTTCGATGGTGACGACGGCGCAATTTTTTAGCTTCAAAGCGATGAGCCGACGCGCTATTTCGTTCACAGCGCTCGCTATGTTTGCCGTTGGCTTTGGCTTTATGTTGGTCGACCCGCCAAAAGTAATTTTTGCCGTTTGCCTCGCCTATTTAGTCTCAGGCTACGTGGTCTGGTTGTGGCGCGCCATTAAGCGACCCACACCTCAGGTAGATGAGGTTGCGACTTCTGTCGACGGCACACCGCCCGCTTCGTGACTTGAGGGCGCTTCTAGAAATTGGTTTTTCGGGATGAAGTGCGAGGCGTGGCATGCACAGCAACCGGAATTTACACGCAGTTCACATGAGGGTTCTGTTGCGCGCGCAACGCCTTGGCACCTTACAACGAAGCAATTCGCAAGAACAACCGATTTCCAGAAGCGCCCTTGAATTGTTGCGGCGGCTGGGCTATTATTCGCCGATGCATTCGCATTTTCAGCAATTCGCCGTCGCCGCATCGCAGAGCCTTATTGGCTCGCTGCTGTCGCTTGGCCTGTCGCTGACGCTGCTGCGCACCCAGCGCAAATAAATTTCCCCACTCCCCTCTGTTGCGCCACCTCCTCTCCCTGATCACAGGGCATCGTGGCTGCATTTCCGCATTCCGTTTTGCACTAGATACCGTGAGTCCTCCATGCCGATGTTGAAACAACCCCACCAGAAATACGCTGCGTTCAAACCGGTCTCTTTGCTCGACCGCACGTGGCCGAACAACATCATCACCAAAGCACCGGTGTGGCTCCGCCATAAGCTGCTAATAACCAAAGCGCCAGTGTGGCTCGCGACGGATCTGCGCGACGGCAATCAGGCGCTCATTGAGCCGATGAACGTTGAGCGCAAGAAGAAGATGTTTGCGCTGAATGTGCGTGTGGGCGTGAAGGAGATTGAGGTCGGGTTTCCATCGGCGTCACAAACGGATTTTGACTTCGTGCGGCATTTAATCGAAGACAATCAGATTCCCGATGACGTGTGGATTCAGGTGCTCTCGCCCTCGCGAGGTGAGTTCATTGAGCGCACTTTCGAAGCGTTGAAAGGCGCGAAGCGCGCGATCTTCCATCTCTATCATGCGACAGCACCAGTGATGCGAAATGTGGTGTTTGGATTGACGCAGGATCAGGTGGTGAATGACCTCACGATTCCACATGTTCGCCAGGTCAAGCAGCTTATGGCGAAGTATCCCGAGACGCAGTGGCGCTTCGAGTTCTCGCCAGAAATGTTCTCCAACACGGAGATTGAATTCGCTAAACGTGTCGTCGATACGGTCGTTGAAGAATACGGCGCAACGCCGAAAAACAAGGTCATCATCAATCTGCCGACCACCGTTGAGAACGCCACTGCGAATTGCTACGCCGATCAGATCGAATGGATGCATCGTAACGTCGCCAAACGTGATTGCATTTTGATTTCGCTGCATCCACACAATGATCGCGGCACGGGCACTGCGGCTGCCGAACTCGCTTTGATGGCGGGAGCAGATCGAGTGGAAGGCTGTCTCTTTGGCAGCGGTGAGCGCACCGGCAACGTAGACATCGTGAACCTCGCGTTGAACATGTACTCGCAGGGCGTGCATCCGAATCTCGATTTCAGCGACATCGACGAGATCAAGAAAATCGTCGAATACTGCAACCAGATTCCAGTGCATCCTCGTCATCCGTACGCAGGTGACCTCGTGTACACCAGCTTCTCGGGCTCACATCAGGACGCGATCAAAAAGGCGTTCGCCGCGCGTGATGCCAACAAAACAGCCATCTGGGACATGCCGTATTTGCCGATTGATCCGATGGACGTGGGCCGCAGCTACGAGGCCGTCATCCGCGTCAATTCGCAATCGGGCAAGGGTGGCATCAGCTACCTTCTGCAAAGCGAGTACGGCGTAGATCTGCCACGCCGCATGCAGATCGAGTTCTCGCAGGTTGTGCAGCAGGTGATGGACACCTCCGGCAAAGAAATGACGGCTGACGACATCTGGAACGTGTTTGATTCGGAATACGTAAGCCGTCACGCGCCGTACAAATACGTCGGCCACAAACTGGCCGAAGATTCGTCGCGTCCCGATGCAGTGGAAGTCCATGCCGAGGTCGTCATTGACGGCGAACTACACAAGGCCAAAGGCATGGGCAACGGCCCTATCGATGCATTCGTTGCAGCCATTGCCAGCGAGCTACACGCGCCAGTGAAAGTCATGGACTATCACGAGCACGCCATCGGGCAGGGCGCAAACGCAACCGCCATCACCTATATTGAAATGCGGGTAGGTGACGGGCCAACGCTGCACGGCGTGGGCATGGACAGCAACATTGTGACCGCATCATTCAAGGCGATTTTGAGCGGCCTGAACCGTGATGCAGCGCGGGTGAAAGTACCGGCAACGGCAGCTTCGAAGTAACGCGGCGTTTCGATCTTTCGAGACAACCACAACGGGGCCTTCAGGCCCCGTTTACACTTCACTGCATGACTGATCGCACCATTCACCCCGACGTCCTCCACCGCTGGGTGGCCGAAATTTTTCTGGCCTCCGGCTCATCCGAGAATGAGGCAAGGCTCACAGCTGACCACCTCGTTCTCTCCAACTTGAGTGGTCACGATTCGCACGGCGTCGGCATGGTGCCGCGCTATGTGAAATCGATTGCTGCGGGCGAGCTGGTGTTGAATCAGCAGGTTGAGGTGATTACCGATTCTGGCAGTTTGATGATCGTGGATGCCAAGCGCGGCATTGGTCAGAGCGTGACGCATCAGGCGATGGAAATTGCCATTCAGCGGGCGAAAGACACCGGTGTGTGTGTGATGGGTTTGCGCAATTCACATCATCTGGGGCGCGTCGGTCATTGGGCTGAGCAGGCGATTACAGAGGGATTGATTTCGATTCATTTCACCAACGCGGTGAGCTCGCATTGGGTCGCACCGTACGGCGGCGCAGAGGCGCGCTTCGTGACCAATCCGTTCACTGTGGGCATTCCGCGGCCGGAGGCGGACGGCGGGCCGATTGTGCTCGATTTTGCGACCAGCGCCATCGCGCAGGGCAAGGTGCGCGTGGCGTACAACGCGGGCAAGAAGACGCCCGAGGGCGCGCTGATGGATCACGCGGGCAAGCTCACAACCGATCCTGGCGTGCTGTTCGAACCCGTCGACGGGCGTATCGGTGCGCTGACCACGATGGCCGCGCACAAGGGGTACGCACTGGCGATGGTGTGCGAATTGCTCGGCGCGGCGCTAACGGGCGGGTCGGTCACGATTCCGGCGAATCAGCCGAAAGCGGGCGTGTGGAACAACATGCTGACCATCGTGTTTGACCCAGCGCAGTTTGGCACGCAGAGCGCGTTTGAACACTCGACGCGAGACTTCGTGGACTGGGTCAAATCGGCGCGACTTGCTGACGGGCATGACGAGATCATGATGCCGGGCGACCCCGAGCGCAAATCACGCAAGGCTCGCGCTGCGGCGCTGCCGATTGATGAAGGCACGATTGCCGAGATGGATGTGGCGGCGGCGACGGTAGCTAATGCTGCGATGGGTAAGACGGTAGCTCCGGGGCCGCTTTCGGCGCTGATGATTGCTGAGTGATTCATTACAGCTTTTTAGATAAAGCGTTATCGCAAAAGGGCTAACGGCAACAAGCGGCGAATATCGACTTGTGGCTTTTATTGCTGTTATCCCCAGAGTCATGGGGATTTCAGCGAAAAACTGTTAGCAATCGGTTCGTTCCCAAGCCCCCACGGATCGCCATGCCGATTCCACTATTTTTGCTTTCTGCTCTTGCGTTCAGGCTCAGGTTGCGCGCCAACGGCGATGCGCTGCGCACGCAGCGACTGGCCGCCGTACATATAGTCGGAAATGGCGTCGGTGAGCTTGGCGGCTTGTTGCACGCTGTTGGGGCTGGCGAGCATCACGACGGTTACCAGCGCCTCCACCAACGCCAGCAGCGCGACAAGGCTGCTGGAGAGCACGGGATGCTGGGCAGGCGCAAACAGCGCGTGCTGGGCGATTGCCGTGAGCGGTGAGGCCGGTGCGTCGGTCAACGCGATCACGGTGGCGCCGCGGTCCCGCGCATAGTTGGCGAGGTTGACAGCGTCGGTCGCGTACCGCGGCACCGAGATCATCAGAACCACGTCTCTCGGCCCCACGTTCATCAGTTTTCCGGCGGCAACTTCGGTGCCGCCGAACTCGACCAGATTGATCAACTGATCGCAAAACGGCTGCAAATCGAGCGCCAAAATCGCCGCAATGTGCGACGACAATCCGAAGCCCACCGTGTACACGGCACGAGCACGAATCACGCTGTTGGCGACCCGGCGCAGCGCGTCCACATCCATGCCCAGAGCAGTTTGCTGCACATTGGACTGCGCCGGGATGAACAGTTCGTTGGCGTCATCAGCACGTGATTTGCGCGAACGCGGTGAAGAGCTGGCATTTAACTGAGACGAGGCTTGTGACGACGCGAGTTTCTGCACCGGTGCAAACACGGCTTTGACCGACTCAGCCAGTGCTGACTTGAGCTGCGCGAACTGCTTGAATCCCGCTGCCCGTGCGAACCGAGATAGGGTGGCCGTTGACGTACCGATGCGTTGCGCGAGCTCGTCAATGCCAGCGGCGACGGTCGACACCGAGTTGCGTAACAAGTAGTCCGCGATGACGCGCTGAGAGCTTGAGCCGTTCGCTTGAAGCTGCATCAAAATCTGCCCGACCTCGGAGCGCGCGAGCGAGAGCTCGGGCGTGGTGGTGGCGATGGCGTTAGCGGAATTAGAGGAAATAGTGGGGCGGCTCATGGTCATCGATTAAGTGTACGTGGCATCACTTTGTTACTCGCGATTGCTACGGTCGAACCTGCGGTTTGACGTGTGATTTGGCGCGAGTGGTTGCATAAACGTAGCGACAAAACGTCAGACATTAGAAGAAAATAGATTTTCATATGCTTGGTATAAGAAAATAATGCTACATTTCTGCTGCGGTATACGCAGACCAATATCACCAACCCAATCGTTAACTCCTTCGAGCATTTCCATGATGTCATCATTCAAATCAGTCGCACGCATTATCGGTCTGTTAGCCGGACTCAGCCTTACCGCACAGGCGTCAGCTCAGGCGCCTGACTGGAAAAAAATTCGCGTTGCGGTGGAGGGCAACTATCCGCCCTTTTCCGTGATGTCTCCCGACGGAAAGCTGGGCGGATTTGACATTGACATTGCCCGTGCATTGTGCGTTGAAATGAAGGCGGAATGCACGCTCGTCCAGCAGGAATGGGACGGCATGATTCCAGCGATGAACGTGAAGAAGTTTGACATGATCGTCGCATCGATGACGATTACCGACGAGCGAAAAAAGGCGGTGGACTTCTCCGATCCGTACTACGATGTGCCGAGCCGATGGGTCGCCAAAACGGGTCTGTTCAAGGATGTCGCCCCTGCCAGCCTGAAAGGCAAGAAGATTGCGGTGTTGCGCAATAGTCCGCGCGCCAAGTACGTGGCCGAAAATTACAAAGGCGTTGACGTGCTCGAAGTGGCTAAAGAAACAGACGTCTATCTGGAACTCCTCGCGGGCCGTGCCGATATCGGCATTGGCTCAAGCGTCGTCTCAGGTGAAGCGTTGCTCAAAAAGCCCGAAGGCAAGGCTTATCAGCAGGTTGGCCCAGTCGTGAATATCGGTGCGGGCAGTGGCGTGGGCATCGCTGTGCGCAAGGAGGACGCGGTTCTGCGCGACAAGATCAACGTGGCGCTCAAAGGCATTCGTGCCAACGGCAACTATAAAAAACTAGCCGACAAGTATTTCGACTTTGATGTGTCAGGACAGTCGAAGTAACCATCACCGCAAGCTGCGCTGACGCATCACAACGCTAGCGAACGCATGCTGCACGGCTATCTGCCCGCGATTCTTGGCGGACTCCTGCTCACGTTGCAGATAGCTGCGGCGTCACTTTGCGTTGCCTGCGTGCTCGGCATGCTGGGAGCTGTTGCCAAGCTGTCGCAATCGCGTGTGGCGCGTGTGCTGGCCGACGTGTACACCACGCTCATTCGAGGTGTGCCTGATTTGGTGCTGATGCTGTTGACGTTCTACGGCGGTCAGGCATTGGTGAATTGGATCGTGCAGAAAATGGGGGGCGACTATGTTGACATTGATCCTTTCATCGCGGGCACACTCACTGTGGGTTTCATTTTCGGGGCGTACCTCACCGAAACCTTTCGCGGCGCGATCCTCGCGGTGCCGCGCGGGCAGATCGAAGCAGGCTACGCCTACGGAATGTCGTTTGCGCGAACCTTCTGGCGGATCACGTTGCCACAACTGGTGCGCCACGCATTGCCGGGCTTCGTTAACAACTGGCTGGTGATGGTCAAGGCTACCGCGCTCGTTTCAATCATCGGACTTGATGACATGGTGCATCGCGCGGGCTTGGCAACGGCTGCAACACGCGAGCCATTCACCTTTTACGGCGCGATTGCCATCATCTATTTGCTGATCACCAGCGTATCGCTGGCAGTTTTGTGGCAAGTAGAACGACGCTTTTCGCGCGGTGTACGCAAGGCTCTCGCATGAGTGCGACAGGCTTGCTCCCGAACATAGACTGGGGTCTTGTCGCAGTTACTTTGCCAGACTTTTTCAACGGGTTGCGGGTCAGTTTGACACTGCTTGCCATTACCTTACCGTTCGGCTTTTTGCTCTCGTTGCCGTTGGCGGTAGCCCGGGCCTCGAACGACGCGTTTCTGTCTCGCACGGTGTGGCTCTTTACTTACATCATTCGTGGCACGCCGCTGCTGGTGCAAATATTTGTTATCTACTACGGCTTGGCGCAGTTTGAATGGATACGCGAAAGTGCAGCGTGGGCTTTGCTCAAGAACGCGTGGTTCTGCGCGTGGCTTGCGTTCACGCTCAACACCACCGCGTACACCACCGAAATTTTCGCAGGCGCGATCAAGGCAACACCTTCCGGTGAGACAGAGGCTGCGCGCAGCGTGGGCATGAGCGGCGCACAGGTGTATCTGCGAATTCTGCTGCCAGGCGCACTGCGTCGCGCGCTGCCACAGTACGGTAATGAAGTGGTGGGCATGATGCACGCCACAGCGCTTGCTTCCACCGTGACACTGGTCGATCTCACTAGGGTGGCGCGAGATGTGTACGCCAACCACCTGTTGCCGGTGGAAGCGTTTGGCACCGTCGCCGTCTTCTATTTCACATTGACTTTCACGTTCGTGGGATGTTTCAAACTGCTTGAGCGACGATTCCTCAAACATCTACAGCCCAGAGCTTGAGCCGCATCACTCGCCGCCGCACCAATCACAAATATGCAAATTGACTTGCTTCCTCTTCAGCATTCGCCAAGCGGGACCACGCGTACACTGCGCGTTCATCGTTTTGGTCAGCCGGGAGCCCGGCCCAAAGCCTATATTCAGGCGGCATTGCACGCGGACGAACTACCCGGCGTATTGGTGGCGCATGAGCTGATTCCGCTCTTGGCTGAAGCCGAGGCCAAAGGCGAACTGCTGGGCGAGGTGGTGGTCGTTCCTGCCGCCAATCCGGTTGGCCTGTCGCAAGAATTTTTGGGCATCCACCACGGGCGCTTTGCGCTGTCGGACGGGTTCAATTTCAATCGCGGATTCGTCGACGTGTCGCGCGGCATTGCTGACGCACTATCTCGAAGTAGCGCGAATCCGGGCTATGACGTTTCTGACGACCTGCGCGCGCACTTCCGGAACACGGTCGCGCAACAAAAAGTAAACAGCGAATCCGCCGCGCTCAAGGCGCAGTTGCTGACGCTGGCAATTGACGCTGATGTAGTGCTTGATCTGCACTGCGATGGCGAAGCCGTGATGCATCTCTACACCTTGCCAACGCTCACCACGCGCATCGCACCGCTCGCGCGCCTGCTGGGTGCTGCGGTGTGCCTGACGGCCACCGAGTCGGGCGAGGGGCCGTTTGATGAGGCATGTAGTCGTCCGTGGCAGGTGGCTGCAGCGACCGTTCCTAACGCTATATTGGCGACACCCTGCCTCGCGGCGACCGTTGAATTGCGGGGCGAACGCGACGTTTCTCCCGCTCTCGCAAAACAGGATGCGCGAGCCGTTTTCGAGTTTCTGAGAGTCGAGGGCGTGGTCGACGGCGCACCGCCGCCGCTGCCAAACCATGGCTATCTGGTGTTGCCTCTTGCAGCAACGGAACCCGTCATTGCACCGGTGTCTGGCGTGCTGGTGTTCGAGGGTGAACCGGGACGCACCGTAGTGCAAGGTGAGGTGATCGCACGACTACTTGATCCGGTCACCGGGCTTTCGACCGCAGTGACGGCGGGAACGAGCGGGTTGCTCTTTGCTCGCGCGGTCTCACGCTGGGCGAGCGCGGGCAAACGTATCGGCAAGATTGCCGGTAGCGAAATTATCCGCAGCGGCAAGCTGTTGTCGCCATGATCGCGTCCATGCAGAAACTACTGGCCGACGGCATCGTCAAGAATTTTGGTAGCGTCGAAGTGCTCAAGGGCGTGAGCATCGAAGCCAATTCGGGCGACGTGATTGCGCTGATTGGCTCCTCTGGATCGGGCAAGAGCACTTTCCTGCGCTGTCTGAATCTTCTGGAGAATCCTACGCAGGGAAAAATCGTGCTGGCCGGTGAAACGCTCGCGGTGAAACGCAACAAGGCAGGCGATCTCACTGCGAGTGATGCGGTACAACTTGCACGCTTTCGCTGCGCCATGAGCATGGTGTTTCAGCATTTCAACTTGTGGACGCATATGACCGCCATTGAAAATGTGATGGAGGCACCGCGGCATGTGTTGAAGTTGAGCGAATCTGAATCGCGCGAACGGGCAGAGCGGTATCTGCAACGCGTCGGCGTCTGGCATCGCAAGGACTACTTTCCTGCGCATCTATCGGGTGGCGAGCAGCAGCGGGTCGCCATTGCACGGGCACTTGCCATGGAGCCGGAAGTGATGTTGTTTGATGAGCCGACTTCCGCGCTTGATCCGGAGCTGGTCGGCGAGGTGCTCAAAGTGATGCGTGACGTCGCGAGCGAGGGACGAACGATGATTGTGGTCACGCACGAGATGGGCTTTGCGCGCGAAGTCGCCAACAAGGTGGTGTTCCTGCATAAGGGCGTCATCGAAGAGCAGGGCACGCCAGCCAATGTGCTGGGCCACCCTGCAAGCGAACGATTGCGGACTTTTCTCGCCAGCAGCCTCAAGTAGCTCGAACCGGTTGGTCGCACAGTTTTATTGAGGATCGGCACCTCCACGGAGCGTAACCGCCGCTTGGCACTACTTTGCAGCGACTTCAATCACTTTTATTCTGCTGCGCACTCATCCGTGGTCGCAGTTTTACAACGGCAAACTTGAATGACAGAAAAATTGCACCGCGAAGCTAAATGTAAATGAATTTGCAATACACTCGTTCTATGAAAGTTTTCTTCAGTAGCTGACGCTGCTGATTTGTTCTGCCTCATTCGCTACTTTCGACTCGCTAAATCCCTTGCCAATACAGGAGTGCCCCATGTCAACGCGCCCGATTATTCGTGGTGGAGGTCAAACCCCGCCGACGCAACTGTTCGTTTTAAAAGCAACTTCCGTCGCCGTTCACGTGGCGCTTGCCAGCATCACGCTCGGGCTGTCGGCCACGACATGGGCGCAGGCTTCAAAAGATCCCGCCAAACTTGAAAAAATTGAAGTGACAGGTTCGTCAATCAAGCGTCTCGAGAGTGAAACCGCGTTGCCCGTACAGACGATCACGAAGGATGACATTCAGAAAGCAGGCGTGACCACGGCAGCCGAGATTCTAAAACTGGTCAGCGCGAACACGGCGCCTTTGTCTGATGGCGCAAGCATCACAGACGGTACTTCTGGGCAGCGCGGTTTTAACGGCGCAAACCTGCGTGGCATCGGCGTGTCCAGTACGTTGGTGCTGCTCAACGGCCGACGTCTCGCCAACTTTGCCACTCCAGGCGACAACGCGGGAGTGGACCTGAACAACATTCCGGCGGGTGCAATTCAACGCGTTGAGATACTGAAGGATGGTGCGTCTGCCATCTACGGCACAGATGCCATCGGTGGAGTCATCAATTTCATCACCCGGCGTGACTATCAGGGCGTTGACTTGAGCGTTTCCGGCGCAACCACGCACGAGGGCGGTGCAGGCAAAAAAACAGTGACCTTGAGCGGTGGCTTCGGCGACTTGGCGAGAGATCGCTTCAACGTATTCGGCACACTCGACATTCAACAACTTGATTCGCTTCGGTCGAGCCAACGCCAGTTCATCAAGGATCGTCCGCTCGCGACGACCTTGCCTGCACTGATGTCCAGCAATACGTACCCCGCGAACGTAGACATTTCATCGGCGCAACGCAACGCGCTGATTCGTGCTGGCCTACTCGCGGCAGGAGCAACGCGCAACCGAATCAACCCCAGCTCTCCCACCTGTAACCCGCCTGCGACTGTCTACGCGGCTGCAGGCCCAGGTGGCCCGCTTGCATGCAGCTACGACTACATGCAGGACACTGAGATTTATCCTGAGTCGCAAAAAATCAGCTTTGTAGGACGTGGTGCGTTCCAGATCAGCAACGATCACCAGCTTTTCGCGGAGTTCATGCAGACTGAGGCGGTCAGCGACTACAAGCTGAGCCCGAACCCGCAGCGCATTCGCAGTCTGCCCGTGAGCATCCTGCCAACGGCGTATCGCAACGCATTGACCGGCTCCGGTTTGCCCACCACGTTCAGTGGCATCCGGTATCGCATGACTGAAGCGGGTAATCGTACTAACGAGGTGACCAGCGCCGGCCAGCGCATTGTGTTGGGTGCAACCGGCACTGTGGGTGGATGGGATTACGACGTTGCCTACAGTCGCGCGGAAAACAAAGCGGTCGACAAGTACGTTGACGGTTACGTGCTTTACGACAAGTTTGTTGACGGTGTTACTCGCGGCATTATCAATCCGTTTGGGCCTAGCAGTCAGGCTGGACTTGATCTCATCAATAGCATTAAGGTGAATGACGAGGCGCGCAAATCAAAGGGCGTGACAGAAGGCGTTGATGCAAAGGTCACGCGCTCATTGGCGAAACTTGCGGGCGGTGATCTTGCCATTGCCGTTGGTGCCGAATTCCGTCGTGAGACGACTGACTTTACGCCGTCGCCTTTGTTGGTCAGCAACAACATTGCCGGCGATCGCGACAGCGGCTTGTTCGCAGGTTCGTCAACAACGCTCAAGGCAACCAGCGACAGTCGCAACGTGGTCTCAACGTTCGCCGAAATTAGCGCGCCTTTTACCAAGCAACTGGAAGGCCAGCTTGCCGTTCGTTACGATAAATACAGCACCGTGGGTGACACGCTCAATCCAAAACTGGGACTTCGTTTCCAGCCGGATAAGCGCTGGCTGGTGCGCGCATCCGCAGGCACCGGTTTTCGCGCTCCATCCCTTGCGGATCTCTATCGTCCTACAACTTTTGGCTCGGCATCGAGTTTCTTGACTGATCCGCAATGCGTGGCCAAGGAGGGAAGCATTGATTTGTGTACTGATCAATGGGCAGTTGAGCGTCGCAGCAACCCGAATCTGAAACCCGAAAAATCACAGCAGTTTTCATTGGGAACCGTTGTCGAACTGGGCACAGCGTGGAGCATCAGCCTCGACTACTGGAACATCCTGAAGAAAGATGTGATCAGCACGCTTGGCGAGCAAATCATTGTTGACAGCCCGGATAAATACAACGGCACCTACATTCAACGTGATCGCGACGGGTTCATTACCAACATCATTCTGCGCAAAGAAAATCAGGGTCGCCTGAAAACGTCAGGTTTTGATCTGGGCGTGGACTTCAAAGGCGTGCAAACGACGTTTGGTCGCTTCAGCGCGAGCCTGAATGGCACACTGGTGCTGAACTATGACCGTCAGTTTGGCGCGCTTGAGGCCTACCGACGTAACCTCGGCGTGTTCCTCAATGATCAGGTGATTCAGCGCTGGCGTCATCGCGTGGCGCTCAACTGGGACTACGCAGCGTTCGGGTTGACGTTGGCTAACAATTATTCGTCGGGCTATACCGATCAGAATACGACCTATGATCCGGTAAGCAACAAATTACTGCCTAACCGCAAGGTCAAAGAATATTCGCTGTATGACGTTACCGGGAGCTGGACTCCAATGAAAAATCTGAAGCTTCGCGGTGGCGTCTTGAATGTGGCTAACACGCCGCCACCGTTCTCGAATCAGGCGTACTACTTCCTCGCAGGTTATGACCCAACGTACACCGATCCGCGCGGTCGAACCTACTATCTGGGTGCAACCTATTCCTTCAAGTAATTTGACTCGGTTTGTTGCTGGAGCGTCGGCGATGGTGGGTAACGTAGTCCTTGTACCGTTGACCAGTATCGTCCGCGCCCTTGCGGCATTCACAGTGGCAATCATGACCATGACCCATGTTGCGCTGGCGCAAACTACGTTGCCAACGCTAAACGCCAAGGACACTAAAGGCACGCTGCTCATCATGGGTGGTGCGGTGCGCCCCGACAATCTCGAGATATGGAATCGTCTCGTCGCCGCAGCAGGAGGCAAGGGCGCAAAGTTTGCCGTGATTGCGGCGGCGGCGGGCAACCCGGAAGCATCGGCGCGGCGAATTATCGAAGCGCTGCGGGCGCATGGGGCGGAGGGCGTTTTGATACCTGTTGCGCCACGATTGCCAAACACAGACTATCGGAAGGCGGCGCAAGATGTCACGATTGCGCGCACGGTCTCCGAGTCATCCGGCGTGTTCTTCACCGGCGGTGACCAAGGCCGCATCACCGACGCCCTGTTGACCGCAGACGGCAGGCCTACTGCTTTACTTGAGGCTGTGTGGTCGGTGTATCACCGTGGTGGAGTGATCGCGGGCACTAGCGCCGGAGCTGCGGTGATGAGTACGACCATGTTCTTTGAGCCGCCTGATGTGCTGAGTTTGCTGAAATCGGGCGTCGTTAACGGGCGGGATATTGCGCCAGGGCTCGGCTTTGTTGGTGGAGACGTGTTTGTTGATCAGCATGTGCTGGCGCGTGGACGCTTCGCCCGGATGGTGCCTGCGATGCGCGCCGCTGGCTACACTTTTGGCATCGGCGTAGACGAAAACACCGCGCTATTTGTTGGCGCCAGAAGTACGGCTGAAGTTATCGGCAATAGTGGCGTGATCGTTGTTGACACCAGCGAAGCCCGATTTGCAAATCCGGGCGATGGCATTGAAGTCAGTGGCGTTCGTTTGTCTTATCTTGAACGCGGTGATCGCATTGATCTTCGTAGTCGAAAGGTGACCCCCTCTGCCTACAAACTTGCGGGCCGGGTGCTTGATCACAAAGCGGTTGATTTCAATCCAGAGTTTTCTGAGCTGCGTTTTTACGCCGACGTGCTGGGGAAGAACCAGTTGATAGAAATCATGTGTAACTTGGCCGATAACCACGTTCCGAAGGTCACTGGATTGCTGTTTGGCTCGCCAGATAGCAAGTCGCCTGACCAAGGTTTTGAGTACACATTTCGTAAAGGATCATCGACGCTGGCGCATCTGCGCATAGAAAATGCGACGGCACATTACACAGTACTTAATGTGGAGATGGACGTTCGTCGAGTCACAATGGCCGTTCCACTTTATCGGGCTACACCGTGATCGCCAACTGCCCGCACAAGCGCGCTACGGTCGTGAGGATAAGGTGATATCGCCAAAACGAGCGCTCGCCGATTCGCCGGTATTGTCCGTATCCACCATGATCGCAATGCCTGAAATCCGAGTCGGCTCCTCGCCGAACGCGCGTTTGTAATCATCGTAAATGTCGCGGGTAAAGCTCTTCCATTTGCTGACGGAAGCGGGATCAGCATCGACCACTATCTTCTTGACGCGCTGCGTGTAGGGGCTGGTGATAATGCTGCCGACTGCTGCCTTGTGCGTGAATACATACGACAGCGCGGCATGCGGTGGTGTCTCGCCGTACAGCATGTTCGCAACGGTGTTTTCGGTCTTTTCCCGGATTGTGGTTCGGGTGGGATCGAAGGCAAAGGTCACGTAAATTCGCGCCACGTAATCGTCGCCGCCTTTGGTGCGCGGATCGCTGCTCGTGATGAGGCTACCCACCTTCCATTTAAAGCGGAGGATCGAGTTGATTCGCGCGTCGCCGTCGAAGCGGTAAATCAATGCACCTGCTGCCGCGTTGGCTGATCCTTCGAGCACCATTGCGCCCAGTTCTTCGTCGCGAACCAGCGCGTATCTGGTCGGATTTGGAACGTTGCGTACGGGCTGAAAGGCCCATTCCTTGGGCGCTGCACCTGTCGATTGATTAGAAAATAACGGTATCGACGCAGGCGGAGTTGCGCTGGCGAAAACCGGCTCGGCCGCGTTTGCAAAACCCGTGACTGTCGAGACGAAGAGCGCGGTGGTCGCTAGAAAGATCGTCGCAATACTTGCCATCGTGAGGGTGCTTCTGGCAACTCTTTGCCGTCAAAATTAAGATGCTCGCACACGTTGCCAAAACGTGCCATCAGGTCGTCGTGATCTTTGCCGCCCATATGGACAAGTGCGTAGCGATAGTTGCCCAGCCACTTGGTTTCGCGGGCGCGAGAGGTGGCGTGTTTAAGGTCTAAAAAAAGTCGCGCGTCAGAGTAGGTTCGGGTGAGCCAGCCTTGCTCATCGGCGGGCGGCGCGTGTTTGATGGCGTCACTAAATTCACGGAACACGAAGCTCGCTGCCGAGCCGAATTTGCCTTCGCGATGTGGGAAGATGGGCATTTTGCCGAGTGCTAAATCCAGCTCCAGTGCCCATAAGCTTCTGCCATCTACACGTTCATACAAGTCTGAAAACTGCCCCGCCATGCGCGGGTTGATTTCGATGATGGTGATGCGCTCGGTCGTCCGATCAAAGAACAATTCGACGTTGAAAAGCCCGTGCGAGAACCCGATGGCCTGCACGGCGCGTTTAGCAACCGACTCCAGTTTTGCGACGAGATCCACGCTCAATTGCGACGGATATTCAAAGCGCATGAACGACGTGGTGCCGGGATACATCACCGAGTCCACGGTACCAAGCACATGCACTTTCCCAGCATGCGCGTAACCGTCCACGCACACTTGCAACGCGTCGTCCACGCTGCCTTCAGCGATGAAACAGTCGGCGTCGATTTCGCAGTCCAGATGCTTAGATGAGACGCGCCTAAACGGCGAAGTCAGCCGCTTGATAATGATTTTTTCCCAGACGCGAAACTTCAAATGCTCGCGCAAAGCCGCTTCGTCTTTGCAGCGTTTCGCGAGCACCGAAAACGCTGCTTTCACCGGCTTCACGAAGATCGGGTACTCAATCGTGACCGCCTTGGACACATCCGCGTCGTAGCGGAAACCGCAGAACGGCGGCACATGCTCCGGCAGCGTTTCCCGGTGAATTTGTCGCGCCAGAAATTTGTGTTGCGCGGTTAGCAACGCCTTAAGCGGGGTGCCTGGCAAACCGAGGCGTTCGGCTAACAGACTGGCGGTGAGCGCTCCAAACTGTTCTTGCGTTGAGGTGACCGCGGCGACTCGTCGATCACGATATTTGTACGCCAATTTGGTCACAAAGCGCTGCACGTCAAACCACAGCAAACGCGCGTTTTCCGGGAAGGTGAAAAGGTCAAAACCTTCGCGCACGAACTCGTATTCGGCATGCTGCGCCTCAAGCGGCGCAAGCGCAAGATCGTCGTATTCCTGCGCGAACAATACGAGGACGATAGGCTTCATTAAATCGGTTGGGTGAGCGTGAGCGACATCAGGCTTACGTCCTTCCGCCGTCTGCGGTTTTGGCGCAGAAGGCGAGGCAGGCACGTCGGCGCTCTCAAAACCGTTTGACCGAGTGAGTCCAAAACGGGCGCTACTTCTTGTCGTTCAAGTTCCAGTCGTAATCCAGATGGGTGATTGCGACTTTGCCCGCCTTGATTTCGGCGCGCGCAGCAGGATCGTCGGCCAGTTTGTCGGCATACTTCGCGAGCGTTGTTTCCACGGAGCTAAAGCCTTTGTAGCCTCTGTTGAAGTCTTTTTTGTACCAGTCGAGCAGCTTGGTTACTTCAAGTTTTTTCGATTCGGCGTTGTAGCGATTACGTGAACGATCTGAGAAAAAGCGCGTCATCGCATCTTCAAGCTGCGCGTCAATTTTGTCGCCGGTAAGCACTTCGTT